>ERZ1046148.912-NODE-912-length-16235-cov-6.443634_pt1 | contig 16235 bp, 24 predicted proteins | sample MGYA00383090_ERZ1046148 | MGnify/ENA primary metagenome ERZ1046148 (study PRJEB29581, sample SAMEA5548360) | metagenome | biome: marine; feature: coastal; material: water | depth 25 m | study: Short-term variability in the microbial, nano- and picoplankton... | reverse complement strand
TTGATTTAACTTTAGTTTTCATTAGTTGGTTTTATTAGTTTGTTGTTTGTCGTTGTGACGGCATCATTATACATCACTGGCGGGTAGAGTCAATACCTTTTTTAATCTTTTTTAATCTTTTTTAATCCTAAAGGAGAATATGACCAGTTTCCTTTAGTTTGTTTATGACGGCAAGCTTAGCGCCTTCTTTTGTTTTGTATTTTCCGACAAATGTTTTATTGATTGTGGCAAGGAAATAATCAACACCAGAATCATCCAAAGAAACATTATTGATAAAGTTTCTGCAATCTGTCCATTTACACGCCTCGACCTGTACCGATATGTATGGAAGCTTACCATAGAGAAAAGTCTTCCCAAAATGAGTTTGTATTTTAAAATCAATCATATTTTTTGTTTTTATATGTAAGTTTTGTCACAAAAATACCCTTCAACTTGTGACAAAAATAGTTTATCAATTAGACATGTAATCGCTAAAAGCTTGTATTTGTTCGTCGGTTAGTTTATTTTTACTCGTATCGTTGTGGAATTGAGCTTTGTTGGTGGTATCGATGCAAACGGCAGTTGCGATCTCTCCGCTATAATGATCAATTAAACGGTTTAAAACTTCTTTTTTATCTTGTGTGGTTGCTATGTCTAGTATTATTCTCATGTCTTGATTGTATATTGTGGGTTGATGTTGTCAATGTTATTTGATTTATAATAGATTAAAATCTTGATTCAAAATTAATGGCTGATTGGAAGTCGTTAATACATGCGTCTGGTTTAACACCGATTACTTCACCTGTTACGTTGTCGAGTATTAAATCGGATCTATGGTAAAACTCATGTTCAAAAAACTCCATATGGTCCAAAAAGGACTGACTCTCAAAAGTCTCCTGTATGAACATCAGAGCTTCGTATTCATCTTCAAACTCATACCACTCATTAAAAATGGAAGATCCAGATGTGGCTGAATAATAACGATTACTATTATTTGACTGATACCAGCTTGGCTTTTGTGCTTGTTGTGCGTATTGCATATTATTTTGTTTGATGTTTGTTATTTGTTGTTTTAGCATTCGAAGTCTACCTCGTCTTGATATGACCCTATATTATGCCTTAGACTATTTGACTTTGTCACTTGGAACATAAAATTATTATGTATACATTGCTCGTTGATTACGCGCCGAGCCTCACGAAAACTTTCTTTCCATACGCCCAGTTCGTCCGTCTCATTATGCATCCTCAACACAAAGTAAGTCTTATAAGCCAAGAAACGGCGGAATTGTTTAATGCTGTTAAAAAGAATAGTACCATGGAAGATACTCTCATGACAAGCGCTATTAAACAAATTATGCGCCAAGTTAACGTCTTCTTCTGCGCCCTGTTCCTTGGTGAGTCCGACAGCGATCCCAGATCCGTAATGAGAAATAATGTAGTTCATTGAATGGATTATGTTTGAATATTATTAATCAACAAACTCAATAACACTACCACCAACGCAGTAACTGCCATCCATTAACTCCCTATCTACTATACTGCCATCCTCTATGGAATTAGCTATTGTTTTCAATGAATTCGAAATGATCGATTCGTCTTTTGTCGGCGTGTCTATATCAATTAGTATTTGCATGAGAACGAAAATACCAAAAAACGCCAACTAGTCAACATTTTTATTGAAAAAAAATAATATTAATTTCAAACGCCCCATTTAATAGTCTTTGCGGGAACATTCATCATAAATAAACTTAACGAATGCCATGAGAATAATAAAGGCTGTGAGCAATGGGTCGTGCATATTAACCAGTATCTAGATTATGAATAATTAATCAACTCAATAATCCTAATATATATGCCGCGCCGACCAAGGACGTAACGAAGAGAAACAAAACGACTATTGTAGACTTGACATCCAACCCTTTTATAGAAGAGTATATAGAAGAAATTAAAAATGCCCATACCATAAACAAAATTACCTGTGCTATTATCATATACTTATTTGTTGTTTATTTGATTAACCTTCTGCTGAAATTTCACCTAACAAATCATCCTGAAAATCCATATAGCTCAACACCGACATCATACTTACATCCCATGCAACCACCAATTCTTTATGAGTGAATTGCTCGGCGGATGATAAAGCTTCGTTTATTTGGTTGATTCTGCCCAGAATTTCATTGCGCCGTTTCAAGTCGTCTACAGAAAAAGCAAACTTTTGTATCATTAAGTTGTTGATCTTTATTTGATCGATTATTTGTTTATTGATGAGTTGTTCTTCGTTCATGTTATTTGTTGTTTTATTTGTCAATATTTGGCTTATTGTTGGATGGTGTGAATGTGATTTCTTTGCGAAGAATATTAACGCGCCGCCGCCAACAGTATAAAAAATAAAGTGCGATTGGACCGCTAACAGAAAATAAAATAAGTTTGTATAAAGAAGACGCGGCTAAGTTTCGGGCGCAAAAACACAATATAAGATAGGTTATTACGCCGATAACTAACCAACCTAGGACACTTAATAAAGTTATTATTTGAAAGTTCTGCATTTATTATTTGATTGAAAAGTCTACATTGTTCGCCAAACTCAACAAACGATCATAAACACTAGCAGGAAACTCCTCTTCAGTAAACTCCAGCCTAGACTTCTTAATATCGCGCACTAGGAAGAACCGACTCCTATCAGAATCCGCCGTCTCAAAATCATCCCACCAACCACAGTCCATAAGAAACCCTTTGTCTTCCTTGTTTATTTCCATGCTCTTATTATTATCCATTATTACCACAAAGTCAACTAAAAACGCCGTTATTTGACTAAATTTTGTTTAATGTGCGCCGAATCAACTAAATTTTAAAAACTTTTTGTATAAACCCCTATGCCAAAAGAGACCAAATTCTATAAAACTTATAAAAACTATAAAACTTTTGTTGTTTATACTACGCTTTTTTAAAAACTTAACACTTATTTGCAAAATATATCAACAACCCGCCATCAAAATAACCAAAAATCCCAAAACCACAACACCAAACACAAGAAAAATACAAAACATATCACAAAACAAACCCAATCATGCCACCCTCGCAACATATCAACACTCTCTATACAATAAAAGATAGTATATAAAAATACATACAGTATCGTAAAGTTAATTGCCACAAAAAATGAGCTTTCCATTGTTTTATAAGGGTTATTGGGCTTGACTTGTGTTGAATTATAGAGTATAATGTGTTTTTATTTGTATTTTTATCGCGGCGCACAGACCCCAACAAACAAAATAAAAACTAAATAAAGCTAAATAAACCAATAAATATCAATGATAAACTCCTATACTATTCTTGTCTATCTACTCTATTATATCTATACTATATTTTTCTTTATTTCTCTTGTATTTAAAGGGGGTATAGGTTATTTAAAGTAATTTAAAAAAGAATTAAAATAGTCTTTATTTCTTTCTATAATCTTACTGCCTATACCCTCTCTATTTGGTCGTATTATCTTTCCTATATTCACCTAACATTAAATACTTCAAAAAGTTAAGCGAACATGAAAGTAATAAGGAAAAGTATATTTTATATATTACTTGCGAATTACCTTTGAATTAATTACTTCTTCTTCTAAGCCGCATTGATGACGGGCGATTATCTTTCCGCCGCTTTGACGGTTGTTAATCCTTGCCATATCAAAGGATGAAGTGTCATTCGGGCGGTCAAGATCAGTAGAGTAACTACCTACCCAACGATCTTTTTTGTCATAAACGTCATAGCGTATTATTTTTGTTTTCATAAATTATAATGATTTGTTTTAAATTGTTTTAAATTGTTTTAAATTAGAATGAATTAATCTTATTGATAAACCAAGGTCTTGCTGTATTAGCCACCTCTGAACCAATATCTTTTTTGCATAAATTATTATGAGCCAAGGCATCACCTTCTTCGGAAAGAATATCCTTAAATATCCAACCCATTAATTCTCCTATTTGTTTTGTTGTCACATTACCCTCACCGTATTCTTGTTCTATTACTCCCCAACACTGCTCTAGGCGATCTTCTGTGACAACTTGTTCAACAAAATCTTTAATGTTGGCGGCTTTAATTGGATCAACGGAAGGTCTTTTAGCACCGCCGCGAGCAGAATGTTTTTCTCCTTTTGCTTTGAAAGAAGAATTGAATGACTCTCTATTTGTAAAAACAACACCTTCACCAAGAAACACATCCCTATCAACGCATTTTTCTGGACACTCAGCTTCAAGCATGGCTTTAGCAACTGGACAACACTTTTCTACTTCATCTATAATGTTGTTTATTTCTTTGATTGCTGGTTCTGGATATTTAATATCAACTGTTACCTCGTATTGTTTATAGTCTCTAATGTTATAACACTTGTTAGAATGATCTCTAAATTCGTCCAAATCACATGGGTCTAGGTAACATCCTGTTTCTGGACTAAAAGCCTCAAAAACAACAAATCTTTTAGACAGTTCTGAAATGGCGACATTCTTCTGTATGCCTTCTCCTACCCATTCACCAAATACAACAACTTCAGTGATACCTGCTTTGTCACATACTTTCCTACATGAATATTTATAAAAGTCTTGAAACGCCCGAATGTATTCCGTGAAACCGAAATGTCCAAAATCTTCGGTTAAATAAGATGTTCTTTTTTGAGGAGTTATTTTGTCTGTGACATAGTCGTAATGAACTCCAGCATTTGTCCCATGTAATTTAACAGTTCCTTTGAAAACAACTGTGGGCAAACATCTTGTTTCATCGTAAATAGATTCGCCGTTTTCATCTTTACCAACGTATTGGCTCTGAGATTTAATTGATACAATTGAATCTTTGAATTGACCTATTTTTTTAAATTTTTTAAATTTCATATTCTTTTATTTATTGTTGAGGGGAAGCAATAAGTCTGATTCATATACGCAGACCTTAGATGCCTTTAGGGATTCTTTCTTAGGCTCTTTAAAAGTAACAAGTTTTGATTGTTTTATATACAGACCGTTCCAATCTTCGGACATAACAACTAAACATAAATAATCATCAGAATGTTTTTCGGTTGTTATCTTATCTTGTTTTTGGAATACCCATGATACAGGGAATTTAGGATTTAAAAAATGACTTTTAACATGGAGATTAACACCATCACTCACCAAATCAGCATCAAAACTTTTATGGTGTTTATTGTATATTTCAAGATCGGGCATTGATACACTCTTTCCTCTACTAACCAAGTAATTATAAACCATGTATTCCGCCACTTTACCCCTGTATATGTCTAACTTGATTTTTTCAAGGTCGATCTGGTTTCGTCTCGCATATTCATCAGCAGAAGATCCAGCAGAATAATCGGCAAAAAGCTGACATCTTTTTAATGTATAAGAATCGGGCTTTTCTAATTTAATCTGTTTCATAAAGGTAGGGGAAAGTGGTAGAATACCACAAAAAGGTCAATCACTAAGTTTCATTGTAACCGTAGGCGAGGTAGTAGCACTAGGTTGAGCTTGAATGACGCGCTTTGTGTCAACAACTTCAATATTCATACTCTCAAGCCAAACCCTACTAACGGGAATGCATTGATGTTCGCCAATAAAATCCTTGAGTTGACTCATGGTTAAATTGGTAAAACTTTTACCACCCTTGGGACGACCTCGTCCGCGTTTTTGTTGTTTATCTATCATGTTTTTTATTTGTTCCATGTTAATTTAATATATACTAATACTATCCAAGACGAGACAAGCAAGACTTCTGTTGAGGATTAACAGCGACAAGGCTTTCATCTTCCTCTATAATATCAGCTTTACGAAACAGGTCATCAAAAATGTGTGGTCTTGAACCTAAATCACAAGTAACAGTTTCGTAACGCTCGCCTCCTATTTCAATTGCAATAACCATTGTATCGTCTTTGTTGTTGTCGTTCATGGGTGTTATTTTAGTGGCTTTTGATGTTTTAGTCAATAGTAAAATTGATTTTATATTAAAATTAATTCATTTATATCTACAATTCGACTTTCACAACCATGCTCTTTAGGACTGTTGAGGATTGCCGAAATGTGAAAATGCCCACAGTAATGTTTATTTGGTTGACAATGGTCGATTAAAAGATCATGATCTTTACGCTCTTTAACTAAATCGTCCCAAAGAGATTCATCTTTATTTAAATAAGTTGCGATAAAAGATTTCCGAGCGTTAAAAAGATAAGAGGGTGCAGAATGCGTGATAAGAACATCACACTTCTCCGCTGAAAACAAGTCTAGGTTGAAAATTTCATCACGCCACCAACTTACATCTTCAACTCTATTGACGCGATCAATACTGACAGCACCCCCAACGAATTGAAACTTACGACCAAAAATGTTTTTTACGGTATAATCCTTTAAGAAGCTCATGTTAGAAAAATTATAATCACCTTGGAAGTATTCGGGGTCATCGTGATTTCCTCTGATGCCCATGAACTCTATATTACGATCCTTCAATAATTCATTAACAGAAGAAAGTTTTTCTTCTTGTTCGCAAAACTCTCCAAATCCAATACCGATGTCACCGACCGATATGATAACGCAATCGCGCAAATCAAAAGTTTTTATATTGTGAATGGTTGGATTCCAATTGCCATGTATATCCCCTAATGCATATATTGAGTTATTATTTGTCATAGAATTATAGAATTTGTTTTCGTTTATCTGCCTTGACCCCTGTATTTCTTTTTGTATAGCTTGGAGCTTTTCAGATTAGAAGTTTTTGTTTTGGCGTGAATGCCTTTATTTTTTACCTTTTTAGTTTTTTCTTTCGATGTCGTTTGTTTTTTCATAAATTACTTTGTTTGCTCATATGGAGCAGTTAAATCTTTTTTGGAGAAAAGCCCGTTGTATTGATGCCATTTATTAAAATAATCATAGAGGGTTGATATTTGTTGAACATCAAAGTCGTTGTCCATCATCATCAGAGGGAATTGTGTCCCTAAAACACATCCAGATTCTTGATCTATAACATAACGAATCTTGCCAAAACAAGACATATAAAAATAGTTTTTGGATGTTTCGTAAATAGGAAAGCATTCACCTTCTTTAAAGGCAACTAAATCACGACAAAGAGTTGCATTGTCTTTGTCGTGATCAGATACCATAACCTGTATAGTTTTTTTCATTTTAGTCTTTAACAAAAACGCCGTCAACCATATTACCTGTCCTACCCTTGATTTCGTTATAAGCAAGTAAAAGACAATCGTCAATATCTACTCGGAAAATAGAAGCCAACATAATAAGAGTAACAATTGTATCTCCAATGCCGTCCTGAATTTCATCCATAAACTCACTTTTTGGATTGAGTAGATAACTTACCACATTGTCTCTTGTCTCAAGAATTTCTTCAAATGTCTTGTCTAGTTGCTTTAGTGGGTTTGCGTTTTTTCCAAGTATGCCTTTTTCATAGCCCCATTCAATTATATTTTTTTTAAGTTCTTCGTGTTCCATGGGATTGATTATTCATGCTTTGATGGTTTTGTCAATAGGTTTATACCAATTAGGTGTGGTATTTAATCGCCAATTAGCAAATCGAGATTTGTCATGGTTGTAATATTCCCTGTATTTGTCCACGGTAGACAAAGAATCAAAATTAGGGAGACTGCGGCAAAGGCTATCGTCGGAAATGGCAATGGCAAAATCTGTTAGTTCTCCAGTCGGTATTAGATTACTAAGACGAGCTAATTGAGTGATCTTAGGCTCACAAGAGTGAACTTTGCCATACCTCTCTGTATATTCGGCACAAAGAGAAATACCTAACTCGCACAGCCATAAGAAGTTTTTGCGAGTATCGCCACACCAGACGGTGCAGGGGTGATAATGATAACCACCACGGTAAGGCTTGCCAGAGGCTGTCAGCGGCATCTGAGAGGGCAACGCGCCGTGACGAATAACAGCAGAGCCAAGCATTTGAGCGGTCTCTAAGATCATTTTCACACAATGCTTATCACAATGATAGGAGGCGGCGATCATAGGCGATTCATCTAAAATAAAAATATTCATACTTAGTATTTAATTTAAATTGAATAAAAAATCAAGCACAAACAAAAAGTTCTTTAGCAAACTTCCTACCCTTTTCTGTCATCTTACGCTTACCATCTAATTCAATAAGACCTTTTCTGATCAAAATGGTTTCGTATTCTTTTTGGATAACGGAACGCTCAAAACCTGTGACACAAGCAAGGTTACCCAAAGTCATACCCTTATTATTCTTACTCAAAGCCTTGAGGATTAATTTCTCAGAGTGGTTGATTCCGTATTTATGCACACCCATAATAGAACAAAAGTTATCCCAATAAGATTGAGTGATATGCTGGCAGTTTTTTGCCGCAACATAAGTATTGATGTCGAGAGCTTTAACCACAGCATCACGAGGGTTGCCACGAAAAGTTTCTTTGATGGAATTTCTAACAGCATAATCAACTGTAACATTATCAAGGTTGTTTATAAAGATGTCATAAAGCTCGTCGTAACTATATTCCTCAAAACAAATGTCTCTTAACCTGTCGCGCAAAGGTTCTGCTAATTTTTGTTGGTCAGTTGTAGCCATGACTGCACTAATTTTGCGAAAATCAAAGTTGTAAACACCGTCTTCAAACTCAACAGTCCTAACAGGATCATCTTTAACATCAAAAATACTAAGGAAGATTTGTTGCAATGACTTAGGTAAGTTGTGAACCTCGTCAAGAAAGAGCATAGCACCCGATTCCACCCATGTGGGATAAACTTGTTCAAAAAATGCCGCGCTATTACTAATAGTGCTGGCATTAACCTCAAATATCTTGGGTGTAGTCCCATCACTACGGCGAAGACCTTTGCGGAAAGTTCTAACAAAGAAACTTTTGCCTCCGCCACGACCTGTAACAAGGTTTAAAAACGGAAGCCTGTCTGTTTTCTTGTATGCGTCTATATAAAGGCTAAGTGTCTGCTTGACGCTGTTCTGCCCGATTGCTTGATCAAATGTAGAATTAATGTTCACGCCCACTATTATAGTGACGATTCAGATTAAGTCAACAAATTAATTTAATTAAAATTGAATTAAAAATATTAAGAAACAAAACTTTTTTTTGTTGCTTATAAGCTTTTTTCACAAAATGAACGCACAAAACGCCAATTAAAACAATTTTTAATCATTTTTCAAAAAAAGCCTAGAATTACACCCCTTATTTGCAACTTTTGCGTTTAAACTTGGGACTTTTCACAGCAAGAACGATGGATCTCATTGAGCTTGCTCGTAATATTTCGCTTTATATTTTTTGTAGTTTAACCACCCTCCCATGCGCACGGCAAGATAAATCACATTTCTAGCCAAAAACCCCACACCATAAGCCTCCATGTAGAAAAGAAAAAGTTTATCAGCCTCTTTCCTCGTGTATTTATGGGGAAAGTCTGAACGATAACTGGCATCGTGAAGAATACCAGCATAAATATAATGCGGCGACTTTGAAAAAATACTTTGGAAAATTTTGGGTATGCTCAGACCATCGGAGAGAAACCCCGCCCCAATAACAAAGCGAGAACCCTTGTGACTGCAAAACACCATTTCCTCCATTGACCAGAACATGCGTTCACCACCAATGAAGTCAGTGGATAGTATGTTTCTGGGTAGCGACATTTATTTTGCCAACTCAATCTTAATTCCATTTTTTTCATGAACGGCTTTTGAGGAATCGATTTCCAAATTAGGTTTGCCGTCTTCCCCTTCTGTAACTACATATTTAATACCCGTTTTAGGGCTGGTATATGTAGCTTTAAACCCACAAGATGTTAGGTAAAATGCGAAAAAGGAAATGATGGTTGCAAGAATAATTTTGTTTGTTAGATCCATTGTTTTGTTGTTTGGGTTGAGGGTTTTGTTTATAGTTTTAATATGTTTTCGCCTAATCAAAGACTACCTTAATTAAATTACACCAATTATTTGCAACTTTTGCGTTTAAACTTGCGACTTTTTTGAGTATTAACTGTAATCCGTAAAAGAGATGCCTAAATGTTGTGCGTCGCCGCCTAAAACATCTTGTGTGGGGTCGGATGAATCTATAGGTATAGCTATTGAAGATATAGATGAAGTCTGATCGGGCGATTCATCAGAAACCCTATCGACCAGAACCTCTTCGTCTAACGATAAATCTATTCTAAGAGTATCTGAATCATCCCACACTTTTAATTCTGAATAAATTGTATTGGCGTCAGCATTACTGCCGTTTTGAGAAGGACCGATCCAAGCTATATTACAAGTTCTAAATGAAGAGTGTGAATAAGTTAATACTGACTTGAGTTGACCGTCGAATGTCATTGACCAGTTGTTGTTACCATCGTATTCCATTTCTATGGTATGCCATCCTACAGATATAGTGTCCTGAATGTAAGTTCTTGAGCTAGTAGTGCCGTTAAACGATAAGGTTTCATTAGATATTAAACCCGAAGAAGATCCTGTTCTCAAAGTAAATTTACCGTTACCGTCGTTAAGGCAAAGTAAACAGCCCCCCGTATCAGCAGAAGTTATTTCAACGGGTTGATACCATTTTAGTTTGAATTTTTTTACATCAAATGAAGGTAACGTCCCCGCGTTCCAACGCGCCCTGCCAGAAGAAGCAGATGTTTTATATCCAGCGGTGAAACCTATCCTGTTAGCAGTATTATATATTAATGGGAAATCTGAAGAAGCCGTGAATGGCAAACCTCCTACAAGTGTACCGTGATTACCGTTTCCAGAAGCATCATGCACCGTAGTCCCCGATCCCTCTATCAAGGGATGGTGTATAATGGGGTTGTTTGAGTTATAATCAGATTCGGTTGTAAATATCTTAACATCTGAAAGCTCCATGTTTTTACCAGTTCCAAATGCCCAATATGTGTTTCTAGCTCCACCCCAATCGCCTGGACTTGTTGTTATACCAGCGTCTATACGAACTTCATCGCCGCCGTCAATTGATAGATAAATAAACGTTCCGTTGGTGTTGTGCATACGAAGCTTTATTGTGTGCCACACACCGTAAAATGATGAATCAATACTCCAATAAGGAAAAGGCGCTCCTCGACAACCGTAGAATCTTATTTGGTTGCTGTTGTGAACAAGACGCATGTGTGGCGAGAAACAAGTACTAAAATTACTACTGTGATTACTAGCAATGATGCTAGTTGTTTGGTTGGCTTGGTAATCAACCTTGACTTTAAATTCTACCACATTCCCTCTCCTCACCAGTGCGTTAGTTGAGCATTCTAACCGATCATTTGATCCGTCAAAATTACAAACTTGACTACTGCGGTTAGGTCTACCACCAGAAAAATCCGCCTCTGTAGCCGTATAGCCAGAAGAGATACTTGCTTCCGTATCAGCATTTGAAATCAAAGTGTTGATATGATCAACATTATCTCCGACGCTAGTTCCACTTCCCGCACCGCCATATGTCCAACAAGTAATTAAAACTAACTCACCATTTACAATTAAAAAAGCTGGGTTTCCTGAATCGCCACTTATTTTGTTTTCGTGGAAAATCAAACGATCACTATCAACAGGTGTTAAAAAACCACCCGAACCTCGCCAATCTATAATAAGAGCTTTTTCTTCTTGGTCTAAACCTAGTGCCGCTGGGCGATTTAGAGAATTGTTGACAGCATAATCTCTCCAGTTAGACGGCATAACCTTACAAGGTTTAATGGTTGCAGGAAGGTCACTGTCAAGAGTGTATAGGCGCAAATCTCTGCCGTTGACCCATTGACCATTTGCTCCAGTTATTGTTCTAGTGATAACTGTGTTATCGTTAGTGACAAATCTAATAGTGTCACCGACATAAAGAGGGTAATGTGCCGCATTTAAAACATGACGAGGCGTAATAGCAGTCCCCGCTCGTTTATGCGCCCCACGAGAGTTCCAAGGAGATATACAGGTCATGTCTATAGCATCTCCTTGACTGCACCATAAATTAGTATTCCGCGTGTAGGATGGGGTTGAATGATCTTGGGATGTATATACCTTGCCATTTGCGTTCATTGTCATGGTGTTATTGATTCGAGAATCAACTTGATCAGAAGCATGTGTAGCTAAACAATCCAATGTTGGCGAATTATAAATATCAACAGAGGGTTGACCTGAGACATCTCTAAGATCCAACTTTTTTCCTAGGGTAACCCCGTCTTTTGCTAAGAATCGGCAAAAACCCGAAGAGACCCTAGTGATAACACCATCAGGTGCAATGGTAGCTACCTCTGGATTAAGGCTGACAAAACTAGGGTTATGTAAACCGAAGACAGAGAATGCGCCGTTAAAATGGTAAACAGGGCTGGTGTAGCTATCATAAATCGCGTCATCGCTGACGGTTTGTTGATTCACCGAGCCAGAAATCAATTCAAAACCTCCTTCAAAAATTAAACCCGCGCCTCTATCTCTGAGTTTGCGAAGTCTAAGAAGAGGGGCGGATGGAGAATGTTTTAAAATAATCGCCATGACTTAGTCCAATTGCTTTGTAGCTAAAAAGAATTCATCCATTTGCTCGGCGGTTACGTCGAGTTCGGGAATGTTTATCATGGCTAAGACAAGGGGGTGGTGACGCTGTATAATCGCCGCGTTTTTCCAACCCTCTTGTATAGAAATACCCATTAAATCATCAGACATTCCAGCAATAACAGATTCAATCACGGGGGTTTTACCTGCAATTTTTAAAATAGCTTTCAACTTCCATGTATCAACTGATTCAGGAACGACTTTTGAAACCCTCAGAGCAAACCACTCGGTCATACTAATTATTTCATTATCAACCAAACAGCTTTTCTCAGGCTTATTAGATTCAACTTTTGAAGCTTTTGCATTGCTTATTTCCACAACCTCACAGTTTTTAGGAACATAAGGTGTTTCGTCGTCATTATAGACATCTAAAATAACTCCGTTTGTATTAATTACAGCTTTTTTCATATCATTTAAATTTAAGGTTATAAGTCTGCGACTACAGTTAGACCAGCGAATGTTGTTCCGTATCCTGTAGCTCCTACTGGCACATGTATTTGAGTTGCTGATGTGGACTGGAAGTGATTACTACCAGTCAAAGTTGGGGCTGTAGTTGCGTAACAATTTACAGTAGCTAATGACGAACAATTTTTAAAGCACTGGCTACCCATATCAGTAATTGTTGAGGGCAAATCTATCGTGGTTATCGCGCAACCATAAAATGCATCATCGCCCAACTCAGTCAATCCTTCATTCAAAAGAACAGTTGCAAGCGAAGTGCAACCATTAAATGACTTGTTAAAAATAAGATTCAAGCCCGATCCGCAAATCAACTTTTCAATACTTGAACAACCTTCAAAAGCACCACTCGTATAACCATAGTCAACGCTTATGGTTACGCAAGCATCTGGAATAACAATAGTTCCTGTAAGGTTAGTAGCAAGGGAAAACTCACCCTCTGCTATTGAAGTCACTTTGCTACCTAATACTAGATCAGTTAAATTAGTATTTAAATAAAATTCGGGAGGACCCATAGCAGAAGTATAAATATCATCCCAATCAATTATTTTAGGTATGCCATCGTCAGTGAGGTCGCCGCCACCACCTGTGTTGGTTATAGTAAAAGGGTGATCTAATCTTAAAGATAGTCTATTGCCTCCAGTCTTAACTCCGTCTCCAACAACAGGGATTCCATGAACCTGACCAAAAGCATCTTCGTCGGCAACAAGACCATCAAAATCAGACAACTCCATATTCACAACAATTGTTCCATCATCTTCGGTCGAGTAGGGGATTTTAAGCCATGAACTCTCCAACGATTCATCTTCCGCTATAAGAAAAAATAATATACTGGTATTTTCAGTAGTTTGGGTGACGTATGTCGCGCCAACCACACCATTTGATAAAGCCAGCCGTGCTGTATTGTCTGTAACACTTATCGGAGAAGTAATGCCATCTATCTTTGTTTTATCGCCGTCTTGGAACGCACCTTCTGCGGGTTGATCTTGAGCGTTTTCCAAGCCCAAAGAAGTTTTGATGGCGTTTATTTCCGCCGTTGTTGCTGTTGTAAGTTCTATTGACATTGGGTATATTTAAAAAATTAATTTTTATACATCAACAATCATTACACCTCTGTATGTAATTGGGGTTGGGCGACTGATGCGTATAAATGTCTTCACTAGTATTTACACCGCATTGTTAAAAATATTTGCTATATTCAAGCATAACGTTCATATCAATTTTCTCGAAGGTTTTTAAAGGTAAAATTTCTTCAGGCATTTTAGACACTAATTTTGAGTTCATTAGGTTGTTTGTGGACGACCAGTTATTGGTTAGAAATACATATTGATAAAAATAAAAGTAGGCGTTAGCGTTTTGTGCATATACCTTGTTGTCAAAAAGGTTGTATTTAGAAGAGAAGTTTAATGCCCTCAATTCACAATCGCGCTCCAATGCTATATACTGCAAAATAGAACGCCAATTCTTCACCTCCCAAGAATCAGAATCCAAAGCCCACCAGAAATCATCTTCACAGTTTGTGTATAAGGGGTCTTTCTCGACATCCTGCATAAAATGGCAAAATTCATGCACAAAAACCTCGGTGGAAAGGTCGTTTTTGATAGCGATAACCATTTTTTTAGTGGCATCTTCGTAATACCCACGACACTTGCATCCATCGGCTATTACAGTATTGGATTTTCTGAAATCAAAAATACCGCCGTGTTCGCGGCGGTATTCATCTGCAAAAGTGTAAAAATTCCTAAATTCTTGGCTATAATCTTCTAGATTTAAGTGCTTCACATAGTATTTTACACTTATTTTACATGTATTTAATGAGTTAGACTATGCGCCCATTCTTTTATACCCAATTTCATATCAATGATACCGTCAGATTCATATTCTCTCTGGAATTGTTTGAATTCTTCTTGGTTATCAAAAGAAGTCCAATGAGTGGGTAGGCTTTCATGCTGATCAGATAGATCAAGTATGTAATCAGAAAACTCTGCGCTATTTTCTCCAACCGCGACAACACCGTTTTTAAACAAGAAGGCTTTAATCATAATACGACTGATCATATGGGTTTTCATTGGTTTGTCAATAAAAAAAGTGTAATAAAAGACATGGTAGAGTATGACGAAATTAGGAACGAATTAAAAACTGGTGACATAGTTTTATTTGGCGGAAAAAGTTTTGTGAGTTGGTTGATTAAAAAAATAACCAAGAATAAATACTCTCACATTGGAATGGTGTTAAAGATCGAAGGTTTTGATTTTGTCGCTCTTTGGGAAAGCACAACCTTGAATAATACGCCCGACATCTTCCAAAAGAAACGTAAAGGAGTGCAAATTATACAACTAAGCAATAGAATAGAAAACTACAAAGGTAGAGTCGCTATTAGGTTGTTGGGGGGATATGATTTTACAGAAAAAGATAATGAGATTATCTCAGAGTTGCGGCGCGAGATTAACGACAAGCCATATGAAAAAAACTTATGGAGTTTAGCTAAGTCAGCTATTGACTTGTCTTTTTTCGGCAAGAATAAAAAACAAGATTTAAGTAGTGTTTTTTGTAGTGAGCTTGTCGCGGAGGCATATATGCGCCTTGGTTTAATAGAAGAGAATCAAGTTTCTAGCGAATACACTCCCGCCGACTTCTCAGAGAAGGGAAAAATGAAAATGATAAAGGGCGTGTTAGGGCAAGAAATTATACTTAAAAAGTAATTTCATTATCAGTGTTTAAAGAAGCAAGCCTTCAGTAACGCTATGAAACTCAACACTATTTGACGATAGAGAACGAACGTGCGGCGTAATGTCTGCTGGACCGATTATTGGGAACGGAGTATCGAGCATGACAATTGCTGGAGAGTGGTTAGAAAGAGCCATTATCTCTTGGGTTCGGAAAACTTTATCTGGATCAAACCTAACATCAAAAGAAACAGTTGAGTTGACTGTAGTGTTGTTATTCTTAGCATCGCAACTAAAGTGGTAACTGGTTGCGTAAAACGTCTTGCCAGCAGGAATGCTATACATAGCACATAAGCTTTCATTAAAGCCATTTTCAATCAATGATTTAACTGCTGATGATGTTTGAGGCTCTCCACCGCTTACCGATACATCCGTATATACATAAACGACTCCAGCCACATCACTAGAGCCGTTGTTTATTATTTTATTGATTCTAGTCCAAGTGCCTGAAATTTGTTTTTTTGTTTGACCTTCTAATGTGATAGTTTGTGTTTGTGGCGCGAAATTAACATCCAAACCAATCACCTTAATCTCCATTGTATCCAAAGCACT
>ERZ1046148.909-NODE-909-length-16256-cov-4.386581_pt1 | contig 16256 bp, 14 predicted proteins | sample MGYA00383090_ERZ1046148 | MGnify/ENA primary metagenome ERZ1046148 (study PRJEB29581, sample SAMEA5548360) | metagenome | biome: marine; feature: coastal; material: water | depth 25 m | study: Short-term variability in the microbial, nano- and picoplankton... | reverse complement strand
CGAGCTACAAAGGCTAGCGGTGTTTACTTTTTAGAAGTTGAAATAGGAAACACAAAAACGAATACTAAAATAATTATTAAGTAATATACTTTAAATAGTATTTAAAAAATTATTAATGGGTGCTAAAAATATTTAGCACCCATTTTATATTTTTCATTTGAAAATCATTAGTTTATATAGAATTTAGAGTATTCTACACTTAAGAATAGATTTGCATAAAAAAAACGCCATCATTTTTTTATTTTGTAGAATAAATTACTAAATTTGCCGCCCATTTAAGTGAAGAAATAATATGCCAACAATACAACAACTAGTTAGAAAAGGAAGAACTTCTATAGTAAAAAAGAGTAAATCCTTAGCTTTAAAAAGCTGTCCTCAAAGAAGAGGAGTGTGCACAAGAGTTTATACAACTACTCCTAAAAAACCAAATTCTGCTTTAAGAAAAGTTGCCAGAGTAAGATTAACTAATGGAAACGAAGTAAATGCATATATTGGAGGAGAAGGACATAATTTACAAGAATATTCTGTTGTATTAGTTAGAGGTGGAAGAGTAAAAGATTTGCCAGGAGTTCGTTATCATATTGTTAGAGGTGCTTTAGATACTTCTGGTGTTGGTGATAGAACTCAAAGAAGATCTAAATATGGAGTCAAAAGACCTAAGAAGAAGTAATATATAAGAAATGAGAAAAAAAAGCGCTAAAAAAAGAATTTTATTACCAGATCCAAGATTTGGAAATACAACTATAACAAGATTTGTAAATAATTTAATGTTTGATGGTAAAAAATCAACTGCATTTAAAGTCTTTTATACAGCATTAGAAAATATTTCTACTAAGGTTGAAGAAGAAGAGGCTTTAGTTGTTTTTGAGAAAGCATTAGAAAACGTTATGCCACATGTCGAGGTTAGATCCAAAAGAATTGGAGGTGCAACTTTTCAAATTCCACATCCAGTTAGAGAGGATAGAAGAGTCTCTTTGGGAATGAAATGGATGATTGCTGCAGCAAGAAATAGAAATGAAAAAACTATGGACGCAAAGCTAACTGCAGAACTTTTAGCTGCATATAAAGAAGAGGGTGCTGCATACAAGAAAAAACAAGATACTCATAGGATGGCAGAAGCAAATAAGGCTTTTTCACATTTCAGATTTTAATTTAATAAAATGGCTAGAGATTTAAAATTTACAAGAAACATTGGTATTGCAGCTCATATTGACGCTGGAAAAACTACTACTACAGAGAGAATATTATATTATGGAGGTGTTAACCATAAGATTGGTGAAGTTCATGATGGTGCAGCAACAATGGACTGGATGGAGCAAGAGCAGGAGAGAGGTATTACTATTACTTCAGCAGCAACTACATTAGGATGGGATTACAGAGGTAAAAATTACCATGTTAATATAATTGACACACCTGGTCACGTTGACTTTACTGTAGAAGTAAATAGATCTCTTAGGGTTTTAGATGGACTAGTATTTTTGTTTAGTGCTGTTGATGGTGTTGAGCCTCAATCAGAAACAAATTGGAGGTTAGCCAATAATTATAATGTTCCAAGAATTGGTTTTGTCAATAAAATGGACCGTCAGGGAGCAAATTTCCTAAAAGTATCTGCCCAAGTTAAAGAGATGCTTGGAAGTCATGCACTTCCTTTACAAATTCCTATTGGAGCAGAAGATGAATTTAAAGGTGTAGTTGATTTAATAAACTTTAAAGGAATTGTTTGGAATGAGAAAGATCAAGGAATGACTTTTGAAGAAGTAGAAATTCCTGCTGATATTATTGATGAAGCAAGAGATTATAGAGGTCAGCTTTTAGAAGCCGTTGCAGAATTTGACGATACTTTAATGGAAAAGTATTTTGAGGATGAAAATTCCTTAACTGAAAGAGAGATACTTGACGCGCTAAGAGCAGCAACAATTTCTGGAAAAGTTGTTCCGATGATGTGTGGATCTGCTTTTAAAAATAAAGGTGTTCAGGCTATGCTTGATATGGTAATGGAAATTTTGCCATCACCACTAGATGTAGAAGCAATAATTGGTAAGAATCCAGATACTGAAGAAGAAGAAAGTAGACAGCCTTCTTTTGATGCTCCGTTTTCTGCATTGGCTTTCAAAATTGCAACAGACCCTTATGTTGGGCGATTGTGTTTCACTAGAGCATATTCTGGAACACTAGATCAAGGAACGTTTGTTTATAATTCAAGAACAGGTAAAAAAGAGAGAATTTCCAGAATATATCAGATGCATTCTAATAAGCAAAATCAGATTGATGCGCTTGGCGCTGGAGATATCGCTGCATTGGTAGGTTTTAAAGATATTAGAACTGGAGATACTCTTTGTGATTTAAAATCACCTATTGTACTTGAATCAATGGATTTCCCAGAGCCTGTAATTGGTATTGCAGTTGAGCCAAAGACACAAAAAGATCTTGATAAATTAGGTGTAGCTTTAGGTAAACTAGCTGAAGAAGACCCTACATTCACAGTTAAGACTGATGAAGATTCTGGACAGACAATTATTTCCGGAATGGGAGAACTTCATCTTGATATTATCGTCGATAGATTAAGAAGAGAATTTGATGTTGATGTCAATCAAGGTGCTCCACAGGTAGCTTACAAAGAATCAATTACAACTGCTGTTGATCACAAGGAGGTTTACAAAAAACAATCTGGTGGTAGAGGTAAATTTGCTGATATTAGATTTGAATTATCACCAGTTGATGCTGATTTTGAAGGAGATGGTTTGCAATTTGTTAACGAAATAAAAGGAGGTAATATTCCTAAAGAATTTATTCCTTCTGTTGAAAAAGGATTTACTATGGCCATGTCTAATGGGGTTCTAGCAGGTTTTCCAATTAATACTTTGAAAGTTAGATTGTATGATGGTTCTTATCATGATGTTGATTCAGATGCCTTATCTTTTGAAATATGTGCTCAAATTGCTTTTAAAACAGCAGCTAAACAAGCATCGCCTAAAATATTAGAACCAATAATGAAGTTAACAGTTATTACACCTGAAGAAAATATGGGTGATGTTATCGGTGATTTAAATAGAAGAAGAGGTCAAGTTGAAGGTATGGATGATAAAGGAGGGGCAAAAGTTGTAAATGGAAAAGTACCATTATCAGAAATGTTTGGATATATTACTGACTTAAGAACAATTACATCAGGAAGAGCGACTTCTACAATGGAATTTTTTGATTTTGTTGAGGCTCCAAGGAATGTATCTGATGAAGTAATTAAAAAAGTTAAAGGAGAATAATTAATACAGTTAAAATGGCACAAAGAGTTAGAATAAAATTAAAATCATTTGATCATACATTAGTAGATCAATCTGCAGAGAAAATAGTTAAGACTGTAAAAAATTCTGGAGCAATTATTAGTGGACCAATCCCATTACCTACTCACAAAAGAATATTTACTTGAAAGCTCCTTGGAATTAGTAGCTTTTTGTACAGCTCTACATACATCTTCATAAGTTGTTGGATGACTAAGATTAACTGTTAAATCGACAACTGAAACATTAGCTGTAGGAACACGAAAAGACATTCCTGTTAATTTTCCTTTCATTTCAGGCAAAATTCTGCCTACTGCTTTAGCAGCGCCAGTACTTGATGGAATGATATTTTGATATGCACCTCTTCCACTCCTCCAATCCTTGATTGATGGACAATCGATACTCTTTTGACTAGCTGTTACAGCATGAACAGTAGTCATTAAGCCGCTTTCAATACCAAAATTTTCATCAAGGACTTTAACAATTGGAGCAAGACAATTAGTTGTACAAGAAGCATTAGACACTATATTCATCGAGGAATTATACTGATTATGGTTTACGCCCATAACAAACATTGGGGTATCATCTTTAGAAGGTGCAGACATAATCACCTTTTTAGCACCAGCTTCTAAGTGCATCGAAGCTAACTCATTTGTTAAAAACAATCCTGTAGACTCGATAATATAGTCTGCTCCTATTTCTTTCCAATTTAAGCTTCTAATATCTTTTTTAGATGTAACTCTAATCCTACAGTCATTTACAATTAAGAAATCTCCATCTATTTTAATATCATTAGTATATCCTCCATGAGTAGAATCATATTTTAGCATGTATGCTAAGTAATCAATATTAACTAAATCATTTATAGCAACAATCTCTATTAATTTTGTTTTCATTGCTGCTCTAAAAACTAATCTTCCAATCCTACCAAATCCATTTATTCCTATTTTCATTTTAAATTTTATTAATCACTGCAAAGTTAGTGTGTTTAATACACTTAACCATTTTTTTTTATAAAAATTTAATATGTGTTATATTTACACTATGTTTGCCGGAATCTTTAAAAAAAACTAATGATACTAATAGCTGATAGCGGTTCAACAAAGTGCAGTTGGGCATTATGTGATACTAATGGAAAACTAATTCAAGAGATATCTACAATTGGTTTTAATCCTTATTTTATAGATGATAAATCAATTCTGAATCATCTTGAGAATTCGGATTTAAATAATTGGAAAGACAAGATTTCTCACGTGTTCTTTTACGGCGCTGGTTGCTCTTCAAAAGCAAAAAATAAAATAATTGAAACACCATTTATTGGATTTTTCAAAAATGCTACTGTTAATATTAGCCATGATTTAGATGCTGCCTGTTTTGCAATGTATGATGGAAATCCTGGTATTACTTGCATACTAGGAACTGGATCAAATTCTTGTTATTATGACGGGAAAGAAATTTATGAACATGCTCCTTCATTAGGTTTTATAATGGGAGATGATGCTTCAGGAAATTATTTTGGAAAAAAAATATTATCTCTTTATTTTAATGGAAAAATGGATCAAGAACTTAAAGAGAAATTTGAATCAAGTTTTGAATCAAATATTGATGTGATAAATAAAAATGTTTACAATACTAATAGAGCAAATGTTTTTCTAGCACAATATTTTCCCTTCATTACTGTAACAAGAGACCATCCGATAATTCAAAAACTAATTCAAGATACGTTAGATGAATTTATCGATCTACATGTAAAATGCTTTAGCAAGTCAGAATCTGTAAGCATTAATTTTATTGGATCTGTTGCATTTTTCTTGTCTGATGAAATTGAAGAAGCAACAAAAAGACATGGATTAAAAAAAGGTAGAATACTAAAAAATCCAATCGGCAGATTAATTGAGTATCATTTTGAAAAAATTAATCAAAGCATATAAAAATCTTAGTTACTAGATAAACCAATACTCTTAAATTACCTTATTAAGTTTATAGTTCCATATTTTTGATGCTTCCATCCATTTAAATCTTTAAAAAACATCTCATAAGTATAATTATCTAAGGGGTAGTATTCATCTCTAATAAGATTCTTACCATTCCAGCCTCTATTAAGACTACAGCTTAAATCAGTTGGAGTATCTGTATTAAATATCATCTCTCCCTTTGAATTATATACTTGAAATATAAATGTATCTTCTCTTATCCCATTATATTCTATGCAAAACTTATCATTAAATTTGTCATTGTCTGGAGTAAAAGAATTGGGAACATAAATCCAGAAATCATTATTAATCCAAATTATCTTTGTTGCTGTATCGGTACACCCTTGAGTATCTGTAATAATTAAACTAGTTTGATAAATCGCAACAGAATCTTTATACTCATGTAATACTACTTCAGAAAATTGATTAACTGTATTATCACCAAAATTCCATTCCCAACTTATTATATTTCCATTAGATTCACTATTAAAATTTCCAAAAGGATAAACGACTGAAAGTGTATCTGTTAGTATTGAAATAATTGCATCCGGACTCTCAAGAATAGTTACTAATCCACTTCCTGAAAATGAGTCAAAATTTCCACTTGCATCACTAAATGAATCAATTGTATATACCCCTTCAGTTTGAGAAAGTATTATAAAAGGGTTAAGATCCGTGATGATTGGTAATTGTGGCATCCCATTTATTGCATAATTAAAATTAAAAGGGGCTAAACCGTTAAATGAGACTAATATTTCAGCATTTTCAGCAGAATTATCACATATAGAATCATTTCCAGAAATAAATGCAGTTTGCGCATTTAATAAAAATGGGAATAAAAGTAGTGCAGATAAAAAGTATTTCATGTAGCTAATATAAAAAAAGCCCTACCAATGGCAGGGCTTTTTTAGAAAAAATAAGTTAAAATAGTTATTCCTTATCTTCTTTTTCCTCTTTAACTTCTTCAAAATCTACATCTGTAACATCATCTGTTGCATCTGCTGCACCAGCTCCAGCTTCTGCACCAGCTCCAGCTTCTGCACCAGCTCCAGCTTCTTGACTTGCCTTATACATCTCTTCAGATGCTGCTGTCCAAGCTGCATTTATTTTCTCCATCGCAGAATCAATTAATGATAAATCTTTACTTTCATGTGCAGATTTTAGTTCAACTAAAGCTTCTTCAATTGGTTTCTTTTTGTCATCTGAAAGCTTTTCACCAAATTCCTTTAGTTGCTTTTCTGTTTGAAAAATCATTCCATCAGCGCCGTTTATCTTCTCTGCAGTTTCTTTTGCTTTTTTATCTAAATCTGCATTTGCTTCAGCTTCTTCTTTCATTTTTTGAATTTCTTCATCAGATAAACCAGAAGATGCTTCAATTTTAATATTTTGCTCCTTACCAGTTGCTTTGTCCTTAGCTGATACATTTAGGATTCCATTTGCATCAATATCAAAAGTTACTTCAATTTGTGGAACACCTCTTGGAGCTGGCGGAATGTCTGACAATTGGAAACGACCAATTGACTTATTATCACTTGCCATTGGACGTTCACCTTGCAAAACATGAATATCAACTGCTGGTTGATTGTCAGCTGCCGTTGAAAAAACTTCTGATTTTTTTGTTGGGATTGTAGTATTTGCTTCAATCAATTTAGTCATAACACTTCCCATAGTTTCAATACCCAAGGACAAAGGAGTTACATCTAAAAGAAGAACATCAGTAACATCTCCCGTTAAGACACCTCCTTGAATTGCGGCTCCTACTGCAACAACCTCATCAGGATTAACACCTTTTGAAGGTGATTTACCAAAATATTTTTCAACAACATCTTGTATTGCAGGTATTCTTGTAGAACCACCTACTAAAATAACTTCGTCAATATCAGAAGATGACATTCCAGCATCTTTCATTGCTTTTTTGCAAGGAGTTATTGTTGCTTGAATTAATTTGTCAGCTAATTTCTCAAACTGAGCTCTTGATAAAGTTCTAACTAAGTGCTTTGGACCTGATGCAGTCGCTGTAACATAAGGTAAGTTGATTTCAGTCTGAGAGGACGAAGACAACTCTACTTTAGCCTTTTCAGCAGCTTCCTTTAATCTTTGCAAAGCCATTGGATCTTCTCTAAGATCCAAATTCTCCTCTTTTTTAAATTCATTTGCGAGCCAATCAATAATAACTTGATCAAAATCATCGCCACCAAGATGTGTATCACCGTTTGTAGATTTAACTTCAAAAACACCATCACCAAGCTCAAGAATTGAAATATCAAATGTTCCACCACCTAGATCAAACACTGCAATAGTTTTGTCATCAGCCGCCTTATCTAAACCATATGCAAGAGCTGCAGCGGTAGGCTCATTAATAATTCGCTCAACCTTAAGTCCAGCAATCTCACCTGCTTCTTTAGTTGCTTGCCTTTGTGCATCGTTAAAATATGCAGGAACAGTTACAACAGCTTGAGTTACAGTTGTTCCTAAATAGTCTTCAGCAGTTTTTTTCATTTTTTGCAATACCATTGCCGAAATTTCTTGTGGAGTATACAATCTACCATCAATATCTACTCTAGGTGTATTATTATCTCCTTTCACAACTTTGTAAGACACGTTCTTTATTTCCTTTGACATTGAAGAAAAACTCTCCCCCATAAATCTTTTAATTGAGGCAATAGTTTTTGTTGGATTAGTAATAGCTTGTCGCTTAGCACTATCTCCAACTTTTCTTTCTCCACCTTCAATAAAAGCAACTATAGAAGGAGTTGTTCTAGTTCCTTCAGCATTAGGAATAACTACAGGCTCATTTCCTTCCATAACAGAGACACAAGAGTTTGTAGTTCCTAAATCAATTCCAATAATTTTACTCATTTTAATATATTTTAATTTTTACAATTTGTTTTCTAACTGGATATATTGCAATTAGGATACCAAATCAAATTTGAGGACAAAATTGTCAAAAAAAAATATTTTATTAGCGACACAACACGAAATAGTGACAGAATGTCAGACTATTGAAAATTTCTATTAAGATTATTTATCAGATAATTTCTAGTGTCATCTGTTAAACCTATGTTATACTCAGTATGTGTGAATCTGGAAGAAAAAATACCAATTCCATTATTAATATTTGTAAATTGAGGCCTCTGACTTACTATTCCCGTAATGGGCTCATTAACTTTTATGTAAGTATTTAAATTCTTAGTTCCAACATTCATTATTAAATCCAAACCAATAAAGACTCTTGTAACATTCTCATTACTAAGTTCTCTCTCTAAAAAATTAAAAAACCTTATCCCTTCAAGCCTCTGAGTCATATCTCTTCCATCAAATACTTCAAGTGGCTGACTCCATATAAGTGATTTAACAACATTATTTTCAAGATAATTAAATTTTATGTCAAGTTGATATATTTCACCATTTGTAACTTTTTCCCATTCTATTGACTTAGATAAAAATTTTGAACTATCTGATAAATTTGGATTATAAAATCCAAATTTATAAGCGGGATTAAAATTTAAAAAACTAAAATCACTTATAACCTCAGTATTAGAACTAACCTTGTGACCCGAATATGAATTATCAATAGTTAAAGCATATCTAAAATTTTTATTTAAAAATCCAGTTGGTAGTACAGTATTGTAAATTATATTATTATCAACAGGAAATAAGCCAGTGGTGCCATTTACATCCAATGAATCTTTTATAACTAAAGAAGTATCAAAATTTACAGAGGAGACTGTATCATTAAAGTTAATTTTATGTAATCTAACTAATAAATTTGAAGGATCATAATTAATAGAATCAGAAATACTAGCCATAGCCACTGCATCAGCATCACCTAAAAAAGCTTTATTAATTCTAACGTATTGGGTATCATTATTAGAGTTTAGAAGCCCATAAACTACAGTGATCTCTTCCCAATCACTGTTAACATCAAAATCTGTTTCACAGGATGTAATAATAAATGCTAAAAATGATACAACAATAAATATTTTTTTCATGTTTGCAAAGTTACTTTTTTTATATCATAATTTCAATACTTAATTTGTAAATTTGCCTAAATAAAAGGAAAAAATGAAGCAAGTAATTACAATTATCTTAACAACAATATTTTCTCATAGCTTGTTTGCTCAGCAAATTACTGATGAAACTTTTAATGTTCAAATTATTTCTGAAGATTTTGAGAAAAAATGTAATAGTTTTAATATAGGAATAAGTCAAGATAATTATTTTATACTTGATAATGGTGATTTATTGTTGAGTCGAAATAATAATAATAGCACTTTCAAAATACTAGCTAAAGATTCGTATGTTTCTGATTTTATTTTAAAAACTTCATTCAAAATAGAACCATCAGAAAATGAAAACTCTTCAATTGGGGTTGTATTAAAATCTGAAAATAACAATGCTATTATTTTTGAAATAAATAGTAAAGGCGAGTATAGATGCATCAATAAATCAGATGGTGAAGAAAAGAACCTAGATAATAATTCAAAAAATTACGGATGGACAAGAAATAAGATTATAAATAAAATTGATAAATACAATTCTTTAGAATTACGCTCAGAAAAGAATATTTTTGAGATATACGTTAATTCTAAACTACTTACCACCTATTTTATAGAAAACAAAAAAGATGGAGTATGCGGAATACAAATTGGATCACTTACAAAGTCTAGAGTATCATATTTTAACCTTTTCGCTAAAAAAAGAATAAAAAACGAAAATTATCTTTCATCATATAGAACGTTCGAGGAAATAAATGCTTCAAACAATGATTCAGACTTAAAAAAATTATCACTAATCAAATCTCATAATTTTAATGACAGTATTAAAAATTATATAGTTACAATTGAAAAAACAACAACACTAAATAATGAATTAACTAATTTAAATTTAGAACAAGAAAAAAAAATTAAATTACTAAATAAAAATCTTGAAATTAAAGAGAGTACAATTAAAGAGAATATAAAAACAAACAAACAACTCTTAAAGAAAAATAGTGCCCTTGAAAAACAAATTAAATTAGAAAAGAGTAAAAATTCTAATTTCTTAGAGAACAAAGATAAAATTAAAAAGTCATCAAACTTTACAGAGAAGGAACACAAAGAGAATGCAATGAAAGTAAAAAACAATGAAATAATGACTTTAAAGGACAACTTATTATCATTAAAAAATGAATTATCTACAATGAAAATAAACAGAGATAATGATGAAGTTATTTTTAAGCAAACACAGACTAACTTTGACATCTTAAAAAATCAAAAAGAAACTTTAGAAACAGAAGTATCTTCACAAAAAAAAATTAACAAAAAAATAAAAGAGAATAATAAATTTCTTAAAAACTTATTTGTGCTAAAAGATTTTGAATTAAACGGAACAAAAACTTATGATATTAGCAAAGAGAATATCACCACAAATTACAATGCTAATATAAAAGAGGTTAATCAAAACAAAAACTTTTATACTGTACAAATAGGAACTTACCTAAAAGAAGTGAGCAACAGTAAATTTAATAACATTGAAAATTTAATAAAACAAAAAACTAAAAATACATTTATTTACTACTCTGGAAAATTTAAAACCAATGAAGAAGCAACATCTCACATGAAGAAATTGATATCCTCAGGTTACAAAAATTCATTTGTATTAATTCAAAATAAATAAAATGTCAACAGCAAAGAAAAACTATACAAGAGTAACCACACATAGCCTTGCAGAAATGAAGCGCAATGGTGAAAAAATATCTATGCTTACTGCTTATGATTATACATTAGCAAAAATAATTGATAAAGGTGGAATTGATGTTATCTTGGTTGGTGATTCAGCATCAAATGTTATGGCGGGTCACGAGACTACACTTCCGATAACTTTAGAACAAATGATATACCATGCATCATCAGTAGTAAGAGCAGTAGAAAGAGCGCTTGTTGTAGTTGATATGCCATTTGGATCTTATCAAGGAAATTCGAAGAAAGCATTATCATCAGCTATACAAATAATGAAAGAAAGCGGTGGTCATTCAATTAAATTAGAAGGTGGTGAAGAAATTATTGAATCTATAAAAAGAATTCTAACAGCTGGAATTCCTGTAATGGGACACCTAGGTCTAACACCACAATCTATCTATAAATTTGGAACATATACTGTAAGGGCTAAGCAGGAAGAAGAAGCTCAAAAGTTATTAGCTGATGCGAAATTATTAGAAAAGGCTGGATGTTTTGCACTAGTACTAGAAAAGGTGCCAGCAAAATTAGCTCAAAAAGTAGCAGAGAGTATTAATATACCTGTTATTGGAATTGGAGCTGGAAATGGTGTAGATGGACAAGTATTAGTACTTCATGATATGCTAGGTATGACACATGAATTTAATCCAAGATTCCTTAGACGTTACCTTAACCTATATGATGAAATTTCTGGTGCGGTCAGAAATTATGTTGCAGATGTAAAGTCAGTTGACTTTCCAAATAATAATGAACAATATTAATAATGATTGAAGTCTTATATGAAGACAATCATCTCATAGCTGTAAATAAGAAATCTGGAGATATTATTCAAGGTGACAAAACTGGAGACACACCACTATCAGATCACGTTAAATTATATATCAAAAAAAAATACAACAAAAAAGGAGAAGTTTTTCTAGGTACTATTCATCGATTAGACAGACCTACATCAGGAATTATATTATTTGCACGAACTAGCAAAGCATTATCAAGGATGAATGAACAGTTTAGAAATCAAGAAATAAATAAAACTTACTGGGCTATAGTTGAAAATTCTCCAGAAAAATCATTTGGAACATTAAAGAATAAACTGCAAAAAAACGAGAAGAAAAATAAATCTTTTGTAACAAAAACGGAAAATGGAAAAAATGCAATTCTTGATTACAAATTACTTAAAAGACTTGATAATTTTTTCCTTTTAGAAATAAAACCTAAAACAGGCAGGCATCATCAAATCAGAGTTCAATTATCAAACATCGGCTGTATAATTAAAGGTGACTTAAAGTATGGTGCGAAGAGATCTAATACTGATGCAAGTATAAGTTTGATTGCAAAACAGATTACATTTATCCATCCAGTTAGAAAAGAAGAAATAAACATTACAGCCCCATGTCCAAAAACAAACATATGGAACGCATGTAACTAATCAGGATCGACATCTATTACTATTCTTGCAGATCGAAATTCTTTTCTCTCCAATAATTTTTCAATTAAAAGTTGCAATATTTTTTTAGCCTCAATAAAAGAACTTTCTTTTTCAATTTTTAAAATAATATCTTTAATAAAGTAGTTTTTTACTCTTGATATTAGTGGATATTCAGGGCCCAATACTCTGCCACCAAAACTTCTTTTCATCATAGATGACAGATAAAGTGATGCATCCTCAAGTCTATTTTGGTTTTTATGTTTGATTTTGATTGAAATAATTTTACAGTACGGTGGATAATTAAACATTTTTCTTTCATGAGTTTGATTTAAAACAAATGAGGAATAATCATTAGATTTAAGCAAGCTAAAAATCTCATGATCTTCATCGAATGTTTGTATGAAAACAGATCCAACGTCTCCCTTTCTACCTGACCTACCTGATACTTGCATCATCAACTGAAATGCTCTTTCGTAAGATCTGAAATCTGGAAAATGTAACATCTTATCTGCATTTAGTATTCCAACTAAACCAACGTTATCAAAATCTAATCCTTTTGTTACCATTTGAGTTCCTACAAGTATGTCGATCTTGCCTCTTTCAAAATCACTAATTAGTATTTTGTATGAGTTCTTTCCTCTTGTTGTATCATAATCCATTCGTTTTATAATATTATCAGGAAAAAGCATTTTTAAACTTTCCTCAATCTTTTCAGTTCCAAATCCTATGTCCTTAAAATCATCTGCCATGCAATTTGGACAAATCTTTATTGTTCCTTCAGTATAACCACAAAAATGACATTTAAGATGGTTGTTATGCTTATAAAAAGTTAAACTTACATCACAATACTTACATTGAGGTGTAAAAGAACAAGAATTACAACTCTGTGTAGGAGAATAACCTCTACGATTTTGAAATAATATCACTTGTTTGCGTTCATTCAAACAATCATTAATTTTTGACAATAATTTAAATGAAAAATGATTAGTCATTTGCTTTTTTAGATACGCTTTTTTAATATCAATAGTTTGAATTTTAGGCATTGATATCCCTTTATATCTTGTTTTCATTTCAACAAATCCATACTTCTTTTTCTTCACATTATAAAATGACTCTAAACATGGAGTTGCTGATCCTAATAAGACTTTTGCATTATGCAATTTAGACAAGTATATTGCAGAATCCCTTGCATTATATCGAGGATTATTCTGGGACTGTTTAAATGAACTATCATGCTCTTCATCTACAATAATCAAACCTAGATTATTATAGGGCAAAAACAAAGAAGAACGCGCTCCAAGCATTAAAGGATACTTAATATTATCAAAGGATTCACTGTTAACTGCATTCCAAACTTCAACTCTCTCATTATTATTTAATCGAGAATGTGTTACACCGACTTTATCTCCAAATTGTGATTGCAAGCGTTTGATAATTTGTGTTGTTAAAGCTATTTCAGGCAATAAATATAAAACTGTTTTCTTTTCTTTTAAAGTATCTTGTATTAACTTGATATATAACTCTGTCTTTCCAGAAGAGGTAACACCATGAAGTAAACATACATCTTTGTAACTAAATACATTTCTTATGTTATGTAAAGCTGTAAGCTGAAAGTCTTCCAAAACCTTCTTTTTTTCAAGTGATTTACTTACAACAGACAGTCTACTGACACTTTGATCTTTAATCTTAAATACTCCCTTTTTTACTAAATTCTTTAAAATTGATCTGCTAAGCTTAAGATTAGACAACAAATCTGATACAATAATTTCTCTATTTTTGTTTAATGATCTAAAATCAAAAAATCCCTCAATAAATAATCTTTGTTTAAGAGTTAAATTCATTTGCTCTATTTTCACCTTTGAGTAGCTAATATCTATAACTTTAACTTTCTTTTCTTTATATTTATCATGAATTTCTTCATTAACTATAACAACTTCCTTCGAAATTAAATCATTTATAAATTTATATGGACTTTTAATTTTAAGCAATTTAGTGACCTCACTCATTTTAAGCTTAGAATCATTTGAAAGTAAGTCAACTAATATTTCCTCATCTGATGATAACTCACTTAGGTCCCCATCAAAACAAGGATTAATTATTATACTAGACTCACTTACAAGTTTAAATGAAGTTGGTAAAGCTGCATTCATAACCTCACCTATATTACACATATAGTAATCTGACATCCAGCTCCAGAATTTTAATTGTTTCTCATTAACGATTGGCATCTCATCGATTATCGCAATTATTTCTTTAGCTAAATAATCAACTGGTTTAATAAAGTGTATAGAGTTAATAATTCCAGTATATATTTTTCTAGCGCCAAATTGAACAATTACTCTTTGTCCAATCAATAAATTATCATAAGTAAAATAAGTGAAGGTTCCCTTTACTGGAAGAGGTAGAATGATATCAAGATATATTTTCTTCTGTTTCACTAAGAACAAAGATGATTATTTTATCAATACAAAAAAAAAAATTCAATATATTAGTGACAAATAATAATGTTAAATCGTGATAACAATCAAGAAATATGAATAAAATATTACTTAAATTTGCATATAAATTAAAAAAAAATGAATAAATATATATTGATATTCTTATGTACCTCTTTATTATTTTCATGTACAAAAAACGAAGGGTGTACAGACCCAGTAGCAAATAATTTTGATGTTAACGCATCCTTAGATGATGGAAGTTGCGACTATAATAATTATAACATAAATTTACACTTCACCCAGAGCATTGAAAGTGATGCTTTAGTTAAGGATAGCTTAAAATATTTAAATCATTCAAATATAAATTATAGTGTTCAAACACTAAGATACATTATATCTGATATAAAATTACATAAAGAAGATGGTACAAGTAAATTAATCGATTCCGTTCAATTTGTCAATATTGCTGATGAATCTACAAAAAAAGTTACTATTAGTGATGTTACAGATTTAGAATACACATCAATCTCATTTACCGTTGGGCTTAATGATTCATACAACGTTACAAACTTATTTTTAAATGAAAGTTTCTTTCCATCTTTCACATGGCCAGAAATGTTGGGTGGTGGATATCATTATATGCAATTAGAAGGAGAATTTCAAGCTGATTTAGCAAACGGAAATCCATCTTTTTACAACACTCATACAGGGCCTACATCTGGTACAGATTTTTCTTTTAATAAAACATTTCCAATTGAATTATATGTAATAAATAATCAAACTGATATTTACATAGATATGGAAATCACTAATTGGTATAAAAATCCTGAAATAATTAATTATTCATCAGATGGGATTATGGGAAATTCATCTTTACAATCTAAACTAAAAGAAAATGGAGAAAATGATGTTTTTTCTGTTTACTCCTCTGAATAATGATAAATAGGGGGATCTTAATAATATTTGCACTACTTACATTCGCATGTGAGCAAGACTTAGCACCAATTAGTGGTTGCACAGACGAAAATGCAACAAATTTTAATCCTAATGCAGTTACTGACAATGGTAATTGTATTTATTTTAGCACAACTCCATATACGATTGAAGTTCCTTATGGTTTCCCAAACATGATTATCCCTCAGAATAATCCAATGACTGTTGAAGGAGTTAATCTAGGTGAAAAATTATTTAATGATCCAATATTAAGTGCAGATAATTCTTTAGCTTGCATAAACTGTCACGATAAATCATCATCATTTTCTGATCCAAATCAATATAGCACTGGAATTGACAATATCCAAGGAACAAGAAATGCTTCTGCACTAGTCAATATAGGATGGAATTCAAGTTTTTTTTGGGATGGAAGATCAAAAAGCTTAGAAGAACAAGCGTTTGAACCGGTAACTAATCCTATTGAAATGCATGAT
>ERZ1046148.908-NODE-908-length-16256-cov-6.694402_pt1 | contig 16256 bp, 17 predicted proteins | sample MGYA00383090_ERZ1046148 | MGnify/ENA primary metagenome ERZ1046148 (study PRJEB29581, sample SAMEA5548360) | metagenome | biome: marine; feature: coastal; material: water | depth 25 m | study: Short-term variability in the microbial, nano- and picoplankton... | reverse complement strand
GTGCTGGGGAAAAGGAAGGTAGTTTCTACGGTTACAATGAAAAGACAGATAACTATGTCAAAGGATTGGACGACTAATGTCTGTAGAATCAAGACAAATTCATAAAGAAACTGCGACTGCTATCATCACAGGGCTAATGATCAACTTTCCTTTGAACTTTTCGCTTTTATATTTATGGATAGATGTGCTGGAGTGGGATAGTGCGTTTAAGATTGCAATATGCACTACGGCTATAATGACTATTGTTGCTTATACAAGAGTTTACACAATTCGTAGACATTTTGCTAAACAAAACGCTAAAGAAATAACAGAAACCCAAATTTAAAAACTTAACAAAGGAGTACACATCATCATAAATTCTATCTCAGTAAAACGTATCGAACCAGTTCCCGGTAATTCTTTTACAGCAGACTGGACATCAACTCAGGAAGATCGAAGAGTTGGCAATTGGTTGCCATCTACAGCAGATCAACATCCATCAACAGTTGCTGAATTTGATATAGACATCAACTTTGAAGAGACCACAGCATTGCTTAATGGTTACTTAGATATACTTAACGACATGCTAAAGGAACGTTTGCATATTGATTTACTTGATAGATATAACATCGTTTCCTTTAATAAAAGGTTGACAAATAGTAGATATTTGCTATAATATATGTATTAGTTAGGAAAACAAGGGTAGTTTATGTCAGACACAATACAAGCAAAAACTGAATCTGCAAAGGATAGAGTAGCAAAGCCTATAACAGAGATTCCAGAAACAGATTTAACTTCAGCAGAAGTTGAAGATCGTCTTATTAAAGCAAGAATTGAGATGCTGATGTCAGCACCTTTCTTTGGTAACCTTGCTACACGTTTAAAACTAAAAGATGCTACTGCATGGTGCCCAACACTTGCTACAGACGGTAAGTATTTTTATTACAACAGAAACTTTGTTGCCGCTATGAGCGACGGTGAATGTGTATTTGGCATGGGGCATGAGATACTACATTGTGTATACGATCACTTTGATGTTGCTCGTAGAGGTGATAGAGATCCTAGACTTTGGAACATAGCAAATGACTATGTTATTAATGCAGACTTAATTGATGCTAACATAGGCGAGCAAATTAAACTTGTTGAAATATGTTTTGATTGGAAATATCGTGGTCAAGTTTCAGAAGAAATATACGATGACTTATTCAAACAAGCAGAAGAAGAAGGCCGTGTTATTACTCAACAACCTCTAGACATACACCTAGATAGAACGGAAGGTGATGATGAGGGTGCAGGCGAGAATAAAGCAAACAGTGATGCAGGTGAAGAAGATGGACCTGAAAAGTATACTGCTGATGAAAAAGAGAACATGAAGCAAGAGTTTCAGAATGCAGTAATGCAATCTGCTAAGGCGGCTGGTGCTGGTAACTTACCAGGTGGCGTTAAAAGAATGTTAGACAAACTTCTTAACCCTACACTAGACTGGCGTGAACTACTTGCTATGCAAATCCAAAGCACTATTAGAAGTGACTACACATATCAAACACCAAGTCGTAAAGGACAAGACAGTGGTTTCTACTTGCCAGGTATGGACAGAGAAACAACTATTGATATTGTAGCGGCACTTGATATGTCAGGTTCCATTATGGACGAAATGGCAATGGACTTCTTAAGTGAGTTCAAAGGCATTATGGATCAATACACAGATTTCAATATACACCTAGTATGCTTTGATACAGAAATACATAATCCACAAGTGTTCACACAGAACAATATGGAAGAGTTCATGGACTACGAATTAGGTGGCGGCGGAGGCACAGACTTTGACTGTGTCTTTAATTGGATGAAACAAGAAGGTATCCAGCCTAAGAAGTTAGTTATGTTCACAGATGGCTACCCATGGGACAGTTGGGGAGACGAGAACTACTGTGATTCATTGTTTATTGTTCACGGTGGAGGCTATGGTGGCAGGGCCCCAGAAGCACCTTTCGGCATAACCGTACCTTATACAAGGGACGAAACCGGGTTACAAGGTTGATCAATATTACTAACAGTAAGTTGCTATCTAATGAGCAACTAGAACTGATGTCAGGTAATGATACTTACATGACTATGCTCCGTAATAAAATTAAGATTTCTAATTTTAAAATAAATGATGAAATACTTGATTCATTATATGAGCCTTTAGACTTTACAGAAGGCCTCGTATGGTATGAAATGACTAATACATATGGCCATGGTACACTTGAAGTCTTATTTGAGAATGCATTAGACATGGAAAACTATACAATAAACCTAACAACTACGTTAGGTATTAATAAAATAATAAAATAATAAAATAACCATTTTTTAACAGTATGTATTAAAACATCTGTTAAATAGTAGTGTTAAATTTAAAAGGAGGCCAAACGTGGCAAAAACAGATAAAGTAGAAAATGAAGCAGTTTCAGTAGATGATGCTGTAAATCAAGACTCAACAGGTGAGTCAAATGCACCTGAAAGTATCGGTCTAAATGAATTGGCCGTTCTAGCACAAATTGTAGATCTAGCAACTCAAAGAGGAGCCTTTAGAGCAAATGAACTTACCCAAGTAGGTGAAGTTTATGACAAACTAAATGCATTCCTAACATTTATTAGAGAACAGCAAGAGGCTACAGCAGAAGCAGAAGCAGGTTCAGAAGAAACTGCTCCTGACACACAAGGAGAATAAAATGGCGGAAGTAATGAAGCACGTTGGCAAGGTTGGTGAAAAACCAATTGTTGTCGTTTATAGAGAGGTTCCTAACGAACCTGACAATGCATTAATTGTAGAAACAGGATCACTAGAGCCTGAGCAACATGATGCTTTAATGAATGTTATCCAATCGGCAGAAGCACAAGAAAGTAACAACATCAGTGAAGTTTTACATAGAAGAACTTTTCCAGATGGATCAAACATGTTGACATCTTTGCATTATGCTAAGAAAATTGTTAAGACTCCTGTTAATATGGTTAGCCTAACACCTACACCACAACAGAGTGTGGCGTTGGAAGATGTTAATAAAGAAATCAGAAAGATTGAAGCAGGAAGTAACCCACCTCTTAATACAGAAGTAAATCCAAATCCTATCGAAACTGATCCTACACTAGCAAGTGCTGAAGCACCTACTGTAGAGTCAAGTGAAGATCCAACTGAAGTTGCTAAAGGCATCTTACGTCAAGCAATGCTTATGGAAGATGACATTAAAGCAATGCAACAGGATATAGATCATAAAAAAGCAGAAGCATACGCACTAGCACCAGAACTGACCCCTAAGAAAGGTCCTGGTAGACCGAAGAAACTTTAAGTAGTTTTTCGTGGGAGACAAAGAGACCAAGATCGTAGTCTTGGGGAAATCCACCAGTATGAGTAAGGACTCCAAAAGAAAGGAGTTACTTAAAGATTTAGATGCTTCGGATGTTCCTAAAGAATTTATAGATGTAATCAAAGTATATCTCAATACCGGAGAAGTAGTACCTTTTGAAGTTACTGACCTTATGGATACCTTCTCCCTAGACGAATTACGAGAGTTCTTACAGGAAAGAGATATAAATGACAAAGTAGATATGGTTGAAATCTACCTCAATATGGACTTAATTTTCACTAAATTAGAGTCTACAACTAACACAATATTCGCAAAACACTTTAAGGACGACTAAATATCGGTTGACAACTCTCTATTTGATGCTATACTATATGTATATTAAATAAAAAGGTAGGAGAGTTTATGAATAATATTAACGATATCAAAAAAGCAGTTCAAAGAGGTGCTTTTTCTCATGATGAACTTAGTTCATTAATTTCATTCACACGTGGTTGCATGACGCAACAGGCTAAGGCTTCAATCAACGTTGGTGATCAAGTATATGTGATCCAAAAGACTAAAAGAACTTTAGGCGAAGTTGTTAAAGTCAACATTAAGAAGGCTATAGTTAGATTACCGCAAGGTCGTTATAGTGTTCCTCTTTCAATGTTAGAGGTTGCTTAATGTACGACAAAGTAGAAAATGCAGTCTTATCAAGAAGGGAAAGAGTTTTACTCGACCCTCTTGGTGCAAGTAACAAGAGCGATGCTAAAAACAAAGAAGAAGCCAAGGAAGGTTCCTTCTATGGTTACAAGCAAAAGAATGATAACTTTTATCCTGGGTTGGACGACTAATGATTGAGATATTACAAGAAGTTACTGATTGGGGCAAGTATAAAGTTACTAACGGCATTTATCACGTTAATGGTGCAGGACAACTAGTTCAGCATAATGATACAGTATTTAAAAATCCAATTAAGCAATTCTCAAAAGCAAGACGCAAGTTTACTAAGATAGGTGAACGTGCAGAAGAACTTGCTCCAGGTGTTATTACCGTACAAGGTTCTAATGGTAAAGTATATACTATTGACGATGGCAAATGTTCTTGCCCAGGTTATACATTTAGAGGAAATTGCAAACATGTTAAACAAGTGGCTTAAAAACTTATTCGATCTTGCAATTATACTCTTATTAGTATTTGTAATTACATCATGTGCAAGTGGAGGAGGCAGTAGTGCTCTCGTTCAAGAGCAAGTAACACCATCTACTCCAACAGCACCTGTACAACCATTTCAAACAATAAATCCATTTGAATATACTTATGATACTGTGCATGGTGATATAACTGTTACTTATGGTAGTGGCAGTTACTTAGACGATTCTAACTTTGCAAAGACAGACAAGTATAAAATAGCAGACTATGGTTTCTTTCAAATTACCACCCAAGGTAGGCATGACGGGACAAGTAGAAATCCGCAGGAAATACAAGACGCAGGACCTTTCCTGAACGCAGGTATTATCCATAGAGCGGACTTGAACGGAGATGGCCACCAGGACTTTTAGTACGAAGTGTTCTTCGAAGGTGATAGAGATGACATGCCACGTTCGTACTTACATGCATTTTTAAATGATGGTAGTGGGCACTTTGTTTATAGTCCAGAACTGTTTGCAGGTGGATCAAGTCCTTGTATCAACTATGGTGACTTAGACTTTAAAACAGACGCACAACATGAATGCGGTATGGTGCGACACTTACAAAGAAGTTTAGTTGCTGACTTTAATGGCGATGGCATCGATGACTTTATGAAGCCTAGTATTTTACATCTAAGCAATAATGGTGTTATAGAAAGCAAAGGCCAAACTAATTTACCTAGTTGGATGTTTGCTGAGCACGGTGCATATAGTCATGACATAGTTGCTGGTGATTTAGATAACGACGGAGACTTAGATATATTTGGTGCTTGGACACATAATGAGTTTGGTACCAATCATACCATGGGTGCAATTATAAATGATGGCACAGGTAATTTTACAGATACCAATTGGAACTTTTATAAGATGCCTTCTGCAAGTGATATAGGTGCAGATCATGTATTATGGAATACTACGGCCGCTATAGGTGACTTTGATAACGATGGGCATGTTGATGTTTCTGTAGGCTGGGCAAACCCTAGTGAAGCAGGAGTATACGGATTTGCTGAAACACATGATAATAGTGCTGGTGCAGTATTTTGGAACGATGGCAACATGGATTGGTCTAAACTATGGTCTGAATTACCTAGCAATTACTTTGGTGCTAATGGTATTGCTAATGATATGGAAACAATGGACATCAATGGTGATGGTTATTTAGATATCATACTCGCATCAACTAAAGTGGATCCTTACTATGACGGCAGAGTAATACAACTATTTCTCAACAATGGCAATGGTACGTTTACAGATGTATCAGAGCAATACGGTTCTATTACAAAATACAAAGATGGCACAGGTGATTGGTGGAATGGTGAAGGGTCATTACATGTATTGGACTTTGACAACGATGGCGACTTAGATATAGTTGATAGTGTCAATGGTACTTATGTACTAATCAATAATGGCGGTTCTTTTGAACTGTATGATAACTTTCCTAATCAAGGAGACTGTGGTGGTTGCAGATACTATCCTATTGAGATAGACGGCAAATGGCAGTATGACTTTATTGGTTATACTGATGAACGAACAGCAGACTCGCAAACATCAACATTCTTTCAAGTATTAGATCCACCATTAATGCAAATGATGAACGATATAACTACTAAACCTACAGGGTATGTCAACACCATATTCGAATCAAAGACCTTGTTAGACGACCTTAGAGTAAGTGTAAGAAGCGATAATGTGCTCTATAACCGTGTAGAAGGTGCTGAAATGTTAGGTGCTAGTTATGGAAACTTCTTTATTGCAGACTTTAATGGCGATATAGAAGGTGGTTTAATTGGTTGGGATACTACAACAGACACTCTGCACTTCGGCTATTACTATGCAGATAGAACCATTAAAGCACAAAATGATACACTTTGGTATGGTACAGGAACAGCAGATGTAAAGGTAAAATCATTTACTTCATTTGCAGAATTTAACAAAACACTTAAATCAAATCTATATGCATCAGTAGGCTATGGAATGACATACTCACGAGTAGGTGGCTTTATTGAACAAGGCAGTTCCTTTAATGTTAAAGTAAATGGATTTACAATGTTAGATGCTAATATCTTTGCAGATATTACATATAATATACAAAGCACATTTGGAGCAACATTTTTAACATTAGGATTAGACTATCATACAACATTAGAAGACACAAAAGTAAAATTTGCTGATGGTCTTAACTATGAGTTCAACAGCGATCTAACAGTAGGCAAACTTATGCTTACACATAAGTGGAATAATATTTACTTTAGATTAAAAACTGACACAGAAGATCGTGTAACAAGTGAATTAGGATTTACAATAAACCTTTAAGTTTCGGAATAGCAACTTCGTTGGCCCATCTTTCTTGAGATTCAGCACTTAGATGATGACAATGATCATGTGTAGGATAGTTTATAGGGTCTTCCATTATTTCAAAATCCCATTGTAGTGCTTCAGATATACATGCATGATCCGGTCTATCAATTTTATTTTTTTCAGGAATGACTGCCCATTCGTTGTACATTTCATCATGAGGATTTCTGTGTATCAACTCGTAATTATCTGTTTCGTATCCTTCTTTCATTGCATTTGCCTGAGCAAAATTAAATGTATTAGGAGACATAACGAACTTAGTTCCAGACTTTTGTAGTTTAGATACAGCACTTTCTATAAGGTAATACTGTTTGTGTGCTTCTAAGTTGTCATCGTATAAATGTATATAGTAATCTCTAAATGCATAGAATTGTTTTTCACTCATATGATGTGGAAGCCAGGACCATTCTTTTATTGCTTCTTCATAAGTTCCCATTAAGTTACCAAATGAAACAAGACCTGTAATGCTCTGTGAAATAATTGTGGGATCAAAGTCTGGATCGTCTTTTGCAGGATGACAACGTTCATTGTCAAAGAAGTCATCTACGTCATAGTCTAGTTGTTTTAAACCGCGTGTAGGATAATATCGTTTGCCTTTGTGGTTCCAGGTAACTCTACATGCTGTAGTCCAGTTTACAAGTACGATATCTGCTTTAAGAACGTCTACAGCATAATCTATTTGTAAACGTATGCCAAAGTTATCGCACCCTACTCGAGCAATATTATGATAGTCCCATCCAAAGTGTTTAGCAATGAAGTGTCCGTGATCCGTTTCAGGAAAACTAGGGTCTATACTGCTCCAACTACAACCACATACAACGAATTTCATAGTAGTATTTAGTTAAATAACAGTATGCAAAAAGTTAATCTAGGCGACCAATACTATGCTGTAATACAACTACCATGGGAGGAAACCCCTAACTTAGACAGCATACAAGACGATCTAAGCAGTGGTAAGGCTAAACTGGCAATATGGTATCCTATGGAATCGATGTTTTATAATAACGATGATTTTATTATAAATGAAGCAAACGATCCTTATGAAACTAATCCCATATACAGAAAAGATCATCCAAAGATAGATAAGTTACTGTCTAAGTATAACATAGATGATTGGGTGTTAATAGATAATAATCCTTTTAACGAGATTCTATATCCTAATAAATGCATTTACATACCTAATTTTGCAAGGAAGTCTGTAAATACAGCATCTACCCAATGGGAGTTTGTTAGGCAACTACATGAACGAAAAGCAACATTCAGTAGTTTTAATCGCAGAACAACAGAAGTGAGGTTACAGATTGTTAATCATATTCGTAATAAAGATGCTATATGGAGTTGCGGTGCAATTCTAGATAACCAACCTACTCAATACAGTCATCTTCATAGCCTGTTGCCTAAGACAGTTGATCAAGAATTTACACCAATTGGCACTGGCATGAAAACACCTACTTGGTTATATCAGAGTGCATATATTCATATTGTAAATGAGACTGATACATGGTATGATCCTAACTACCTTTTTATAACAGAAAAGACATATAACTGTATTAACAGCAGAACTCCATTTTTAATGTTAGGACAACCTTATACACTTAAACACTTAAATGATATAGGATTTAAAACGTTCTCAGAATACTGGGATGAAAGTTACGATGAAGAACTTAACACTACTAAACGTGCTAGTATGATTTGCAATATAATGGATAAAATAGAATTGAATTACTTAGATATGTTTAAAGGTATGCAGGATATACTAGATCATAACTACAATCACTTAAGAACGTTTGACTACAGTTTAGATAGTAAGTTATCTAGTTTTGGTTTTAAGAAATTGTTAAAGTAGTGCTTCTGTGCTTGTGGGGATATATGATAGGATAATTTAGCACCTGGGTTCTTTGAATAGTCATGCCATCCTTTAAGTTCCTCATCATGCTCTCTTAACATACTAGCAACACCTTTAATTCGTTTGCGGCCTGGTATAAAATCTACTAACTTTTCCCAATAATAAGCATTCTCATTAATGTCTTGTAAGTAGAATAAAGTATTAGGACTCATTAAATAAGGTATATCGTTTACTTCTAAATCAAAAACAGCACTCTTAACTAAATGTATTTGCTTTGCTAACTCTAGTTTGCTGTCATACCAATACAAATAATGCTTTTTAAAACTGTTAAACATTTCTTCTGTTACAGGCAGTCCTTGCACAGCCAAATCCGAAGTTCGGAAGTGTTCAAAACTATCCTCATCTAGCATTGTAGTAATACTATTAAATGCCATTGCAGGATTGCAATCAACTACATGTTTCCTGTTGACTAATTTTTCTGGGTTTATACTGTAATCAAAGTTTTCAATAGTTAATGTTGGATTAAAAGATGATTCATTGTTATATTGCCATTCTATTCTATCAGGAGTAGTCCAATTTATAATTATTAAATCTGCTTCAGCAGTATCTATAGCAAAGTCAATTTGGTTTCTTATAACAAAATTACTAGCACCTACAGTTGCAAGGTTTAGATAAAAAGATTCTTCATACTCTCTGGTTATGTATTCCGCAACCATAGAGCCAAACTCAGTGTCTGGTTGGGAATTATCTCTACTGCTCCAACTACAACCGCATATTGCTACTTTCAAGTGCATTCTCCAATACTGCTCTTCGGATACTTTTCCTACATGTAGGACATTTACATAATCCTGCTGTGGCCACAATCCTTTCTATCGTTATATTCATTAACAGTTTTTTAACATCTGCTTTTGGCATGCCTTTAACACAAATCATGGTAACCACTTTCTCCTGTTCTTTTTTTGAACATATTCAAATGCTACTTCAATTGCTTCTTCCCCTTCGGGTAGTTTAAAGAATGGAATCTTTAAATCTGCAAATTGCCTTCCTATAGCATCATCTATATCTATACTTCCTTGCTCATCTTGTGCTCTACCATTTTGAACAAATACATTAGGTCTTTCGAGCATGAAGTTTAAATTATCATATTTGTTATAACACTCTAATGCAAGTTGATCTATTAGGTCGCTATATAAGGCACCATCATATAATTCTCTATAAATGCCACTTAACAGCACAGGCGAGTCTGTAATTATATATTCGACTTTGCCTGCTAGCCTAAGTATTTTTCTGTGCTGATGTGCTAACATGTATAACTGGTCTTTCAGCATAGGAACATTATCTTCCCATACACATTCTTTGGCAAACTCGTTAACGAGCTCAACGTTATACCCCGCCATATTCATTTTGTAATATAATCCTGCGGCCTTTGTGCTCTTCCCTGAGCCTGGACCACCATAAAAATTAATTACTCTACTGTTCATTATTTATATCCTATTTGCATAAATCTTGTGTAAGCAGGAGTTTCTAAAGACCCGATATAAAGTATTTTACTTAACGGATATTTTTCCTGCATCTCTTCTATAGTGTAACACACATTTATGTGCCCGTCAAACTCTTCTTTATTATTTGTTTGCATAACTATAAGTTGATCACTACCTGCTGTATCAAACCAATTTGTATCCATATGTTCGCAACTAGTATTAATTACCATACCTGGTGATACTGCAATCAGTTCGCCGCCTGTTTCAAATTCCATATGATTACAGTCTAATATACCTGCATCAGCAACTACACCTTTAAACTTCCAACTATTTGCTACATGTTTTTGATTAAACTTTTCTGCTAGTTCTATACTTTTAGCATCTATGTCTATGCCATACACCCGTTCGATAGGAATGCTTTTTAATAATGGTTCAACTAGACTGCCTATCCAACAACCTAGTAATGCTACTGTTGGTTTTGATTGTAGCATAGTGTAATGATATAGTTTGTCTAATAACCAACTCTTACTTGCTAGTTGTCCTTTACTAAAAGCATCACGTGGATACCTGCTATCCATTATTGCTCTTTCAAAGTAACTAGGAGAGATTTGCATAAACCCATTGTCTATGTAAATCTCTACATCATTCCAAGAGTCTAATTTTATTGATTCCATTGTTCTTCTAACCAGGCATAGTCGTTAATTTTATTTAACTGTTCTAGATTATCTTTGTTTGCTAAAGCGAATGCTTTACCTTCCTCTGCTCCGCGTTTAGCATCGTGTCTAAAGCCTGCATCCGGTACTGGGTGCAACCATGCATCCAATCGATCTTGACTTTCTGCATCTCCATTAAGTGTGAGTTTCACACACTCTCTGAATGCACTCCTCCAAGTGCTAAATGCATCTGTGTTAAATTTAGTAACACAACTGACCTCTGGCATAGACTTAAATCTATTGCTAAGGCCAGTTGTGAAATCAATCCCCCAAGTGTTTGCGTCTTTAACCATTTCTGTTGGAAACAGTTTGACTCCTCCATAGCCGTATTCCAACCCATTGATTGGATTACTACTTGCCCATACATGGACAACTTCTTCATCATATACATCTGGTATATAATTAAATTCAAAAGCATCTGTAACTTCTGCGTCAGCATCTACTACCCAAAACATTTTAGTATTACATTTTTCAGCACAGGCTTTATGTGCTTCAAATATACCTTCTACTCCTCTTACATGCGTTACTTCTAGACCTTTTTGTTCTAGTATTGCAATATGTTCTTCTACTCTAAGTAGGTCTTCTTTGTAACTAAGTACAAATACTTCATTTGGAACTGATACCGATCCTGATTCTTTAACGTATTTTAAATTTCTAAACTTGTTCTGTCTAAGTGTGTCTGATGTTAAATTCGAATAGTCTGCTTCCGTAGGCCATAAACGTAATCCTCCATAAGCATGAACTTTTGTTGTTCTAGGATTTGTTTTCTGCCAAGTATGAATTTTGTTTATATCCAATATGTCAGGCATGAATCCATTATCAAGCACCTCTTGATTCACTTTGATATCTGGGTCTGTAGTCCAAACAAAGGGTGTTTCTATATCCTTAATTGCGTTTACAAACTCATTACGTTCTAAACTTTGCAAGTGAATAACTGGCCATTTAGGCATCAGGCTTGCTATAGTATTTATTTGTTTTAAGTGTTCAAAACTGTTGTTTGCTATCTCTTTGTTTGTGTATTCTTTATCTAATGCAGACTTTGGTATTAGTCTAACATTTTTAAATTCGTTGTTCTCATCTGCAAACACATGGACATATTTTGTTTCTTCTTGTGTAGGATAGTGTTCAAAATTAAAGTCTTGATGTAACATAGTAAAGGAATCAACTACCCAGAACATATCCCTTGTTGTTTGGGCCGCTAGACGCACATAGACATTGTTTAATCCGTCTTTGTAATCTTCCGGCTGTATATGATATACTGGATATTGATTAACTAAGTCTACTATTGGCCATTTAGGCCTATAACTTGCAATAGTATTCATTTGTTTTAAATTTTTAAATGTATTATTTGCTATCTCTTTATCAGTGTATTTGTTGTCTATAAACGTTTGCTTTGGTACTAATCTAATATTAGTGTAGTTCCCATCTTCGTCTGCAAAAGCATGAACATTGTTTTTCTCCCATTGAGTAGGGTAAAGATCAAACTTAAAATCTTCATGAACATTGGTAAAAGCATCAACTACCCAGAACATATCAGTGGTTGTTTGGCTGGTTAGACGCACATAGACGTCGTTTAAGCCGTCTTTGTAGTCCTCAGGCTGTAAGTGATACACTGGATATTCCATCTGTTTACATGCAGGCTCACGTATGTATTTAGGTCGTCCTGTTGTTTGTGCTACTTTAGGACATAACTGTATACCTGCATAATCGTACTGTCTACCGGTAATTGGGTGCAATTTTTGCCACACATGAGTCTTTCCATGATCCCATATCTTAGGAACAAATGTAAAGTCAAATGTATCTAATACCTCTACATCAGACTCAACTACCCAGAACCAAGATGATGTTGATTCTTGCCTGCCTTTCTCTTCTGATTCAAATATAGGGAACGTTAGTTGCTCTCCAAAAGGCGTAGTTTCGTGGATATTCAATCCTGCATCTGTATTATTAGTTGGAACCCAATATACACCACCCATCTCTTTTGGGTACTTATGCTCTAGTTGTCCGCTTACTTGATATACATGTACTTGGTCTTTTTCATTATTGTTTTGCCATGGCACAAAGTCAAAGTCGATATCATCTAATATGTATTCCTCATCTACTAACCAACAATCTTCTGTTACTGAACTAAAGTCAGTAGGGTTAGTTACCCTAAGTATAGGATATGTTTTAGCATTTAAAACTAAAGGCTCTGTGTGTATCACTTTTTCTTCTGTTAGTTCTTGAGGATACCAATACAGTCCGCCCATCTCTTCTGGATATTTGTTTGTTAATTGATTATGTATGTGGAATACATGAACTTTATCTGTATCAAATGAATCTGGTGCCCACTTAATGCTTTCGTCTATTCTGTATGAACTATCTGCTACCCAACAACTGTGATCCTTGTTAGGATTAATTGAAGAATCATCTTGGTAGTATATTGGATACTCTGGTATAGCATTTAGCATTTCACTATGTATAACAATATCGCCATTCCAGTCTACTGGTACCCATCTTAGGCCACCCATGCTTTCAGGATACTTATGTTTAAGTTGATCACCTACATGGAATGTGTGAATACAGTTTTGCTGAAACAATGGTGGCGTCCATTCTATCTTTTGATTTAATTCGTATTCGCTATCTACTATCCAGCAGTCTTGAAAAACTTCTGTGTACTCGTCTACATTGTCTACTTTTACAACTGGGTAACTTCTATCACTTGTTGGATTTGTAGCAACGTATTTAATTGTATCTTTATTAAAGTTCTTAGGCACTAATTTAACACCGCCACATCTATTGTCGCTAATATTAGTTATACCCCTAGGATACTTATGTTCTAATTGATTAGGTATCTTAAATACCTGTATTGTTTTTTGATCGTGCCTACCGGGAACATACTTAAATACTTCGTTAAGTTCGTGTTCGTTATCTACTAACCAAAACATTTTAGTTCTGCTTTTCCTAGCAGGACTTTCGTAGTCATTTATGTTGTCCGTGTAAAATATATCATATCTAACAGGCACAACATCACTTTGATATTTGTGCTTAGTAAAATCAAATTCTTTGTGTACTAGCCTAATACCACCACAGCGATTATCCCATGCGTCTGTGTATTCGGGTGGGTATCTTTCTTCTAAGTGTCCTGGCAATTTAAATACATGTATAAACTCTCTTTCATGAATAGTCGGAACGTAGAATAGTTTGCCGTTAAAATCAAACTCTCTGTCCACAATCCAAAACCAATCAGTTTTGCTTCTGTCTGCATACTCAGTATATGTTTCTGCTGTGAACTCATCATCGTCGACATAAAACATATCATAACTTTCATCCTCTACTGGACAAGCAGGGTGTATTTTTGTTTCTGCTTCTTTCCACTTCTTGGGAACTAATCTGATGCCTCCCATAGCCATAGGATATTTTTCTTGTAATTGATATGGCATTCTAAACACATGTGTCATGCCGTCTTCAAATGGACTCGGTACCCAGTCAAGTGTAGTAGCATTTATTTTATATTGTGCGTCTATTAGCCAAACATAGTCATCATCAAACATATTACGTTGTTTATAATCGTCTACATCTCTAACATAGTATACTGGGTATGTAGCATTGGCATCTAGGAAGTTGTGAAACTTGGTGTAAGCATTTTTCCAATCTCTTGGATACAGTTTAATACCACCTTCCTCGGCAGGGTATTTGTGTTCTAGTTGTCCACGTAAATGAAATGAGTGTATAAAGTTAGGTTCGAAGTTATCCGGAGCCCAATTTATATCTGAATCTAATTTGTATTCTTTATCTACACACCAAACATGACTAGCATAAGGATTGTTGTCAAAATACTTTGCTGGTGTTTTAGTGTGCAATGTATCAAACGACTTTTTGCAAACAATCTTGTTTACTTCTTTTAAACCTTGCAAGTACCTATTAGGCTTTAGTCTTATTCCACCGTAGTTTTTTGAATCCCATTTCCATACATGCTCGTATACAGTATCAAAGTCTTCTGGCCTGTAACTAAACACATCATAATCTACGACCTCTATATTAGGCTCTACAAGCCAATACATTTTAGTTTTAGATGTGATATCGTCGATTGACTCGATTTGTTTTGCAAATGGTATTGCTTCTTTAAGGTTAGTATTACTACCTATGTAAAATACATCAAACATATATTAATCGTTTGTGTGTACTGTTACGCCGTAATGCTTCTCAAATGCCTGTGCGTCTGCAACATCATTGACTATTGGTTGGCCTTTGATGTTTAGACTTGTGTTTACTAGCATAGGACAGCCTGTGGCTTTATTGTACTCACTGAGCAACTTATACAATCCTGGATGCTGTTTTTGATTTACAGTTTGAACTCTACTAGTTCCATCCTCATGTATAATTGCAGGAAACTCCTCTGGTTTTTTGCACTTTGCAACAAATTGCATATATGGTGCGTTGGTTATTCCTCCCGGCATGTCAAAATATTCATGAACATGCTTCTCTAGTATCATTGGTGCAAATGGTCTAAACTTTTGACGATTCTTAATCGTGTTCATTTTGTCTTTGACTTTTGGTCCTCTAGGATCAGCAACAAGTGATCTGTTGCCTAATGCCCTTGGTCCAAACTCCGCTCTGCCATTTGCTATTCCAAATAGTTCCCCTTTCTTTAAACTTGCTAATGCTTTCTTTACTGGATATGCGCCTTCTATGTTGTGCCCTAAGTATGGCCCATTCCAATTTACTTTCTTCCCTGTTGTATTATACAGATGTAATGCGGCCGCTCCTAGACTGCTACCTGCATCTCCTGGATTTGGCATTATGTGTATATTCTTATATCCTAATTCAAATAGTCTGCTGTTTGCTACACAATTAAGAGCAACTCCGCCCATGCAAACTATGTTCTCACTTCCAGTAATCTCTCTGGCATGCTCGGCATATGACAGTATTCTTTTTTCTACTTGGTCTTGAGCCGCGTATGCAATAGTAAAGTCATCATATTCTGTGTATAGACTAGGGTCCATACCACGTTGTAGATTACTACTTCCTCTAATGCTTTGTCTGTTCGATATCCAAGCATGATGAAAAAAGAAATGATCTTTACCCATTTGTCTACTTAGCCTCTTGCCCTCTATTGGATCACCATAAGCGGCCATACCCATTAAGATGTATTCATCCTCCATAGGTTTAAGTCCGACTCTGTGTGTAACTGCTGAGTAAAATAATCCTAAACTACTAGGGAACCATACACTATGCAACTTTTTTAATTGTCCTTTTTTCCAGTGCCAGATAGTTGCTGTATCAAATTCGCCTATTGCGTCTATTACCATAACTGCACATTCATCGTACCCACTGGTTAATACACCAGCGGCCGCATGTGTTTCATGGTGCCAATATTCTTTAGTAGG
>ERZ1046148.900-NODE-900-length-16285-cov-6.349538_pt1 | contig 16285 bp, 18 predicted proteins | sample MGYA00383090_ERZ1046148 | MGnify/ENA primary metagenome ERZ1046148 (study PRJEB29581, sample SAMEA5548360) | metagenome | biome: marine; feature: coastal; material: water | depth 25 m | study: Short-term variability in the microbial, nano- and picoplankton... | reverse complement strand
ACCCTTACTCTCTATAATCACGTGACAAAACTAGTTGTCCCGATATACTTAGTAGGCTTTAGACATTATCGCTTTAAATTGTCCCGTAGGACAGATAACGTAATTAACTATTATTTGACAATTTACCTACTACGTTTAGCCCTAAAAGTAAAGCCTTAAATTTTAGGTACAAAAAAGCCCTACTAAAAAGTAAGGCTTAAGTAAAGCTTTTTATTTTACCCTAGTAAAAAAATTTATTAAGTGAATTATTAACCGCGTTATTACCCGGTTTTAAATTACAAATTTTATTTATGCCCCTTTAATTTACCGCTATTACCGTTAAATAATTCACAATTAGTTATAAAATCCGTACCGTTAGAAAATTCGGCCATAAGCGTAGTTTTACCGTAAAACATATAAAATACGGTAAAATCGTTTAAATCTATTAAAATTTCCGCCCCGTTACTAAGTTCTAAGCTATAGTGAAATTCTAATACGCCACTTTTTACTACGGTTAATTTAGTAGATTTATTTAAAGCGTTTACTATTAATTTTTTAGCGCTAGTTATTTTAGACATTTTATTTTACCTAGGCGTTTAGCCCTTATTTACTTTATACAACCATTATACGCTTATTAATTTATAAAGCTACCTTATTATTGTATTTATTTAAAATAAATTTATTTATATTGACAGAGCCGTCCGCACAGTTCGCGTCCTGCACAATTATAGATTTATTTTAAATAGACACTTTTTATTATTCCGTTTATAGCCACATATTAGCGACTATAGTAAGACACGATTTACTGTCCTATTTCGCGACACTTATTTATTGACACTATTATATAGACAGCCCTTTTATTGTCTTTATTTCGTCCAATTAGACGTATTTAATAATGTCCAGTATTCGCTATTTGGACAAGACAATATTTACTTATATTGACACTATTTTAACTGTCTCCAATTCGCGACATTTATTTATCCAAACGACCACCATTTTAACTGTCTCATATTCGCTTTACTTAAAAGACAATTAAAAGGTTTACTATAATTCGCATACAAATATATAACTGTCCTATATAAGCAACCCTATATATAAACAATATATACTGTCCCTTATACAACCCACCTATATAACACTATATAGACAATATACTATAAGCCGTATATAAAGGACACCTATATAACACTGTCCTATATACATTACCTATACACTATCATGTGCTATACATATAGGCCAATATAAGAGACACCCTATAGACTATAGCTATATACATACTATACGTAAGCACATAGGACTATCCTACTATAGCCACGTATATAAAGAGACACTATACGCCACACCTTGGATATATAATATATAGGGATATACTAGTAGCTATATATAGTCGGTGTCCTGAGTATCGTCTGTCATTATCTGGTTGTCTTGTCTCTGTAAGAAGAGATGAGAAGAGACTAATATATACCACCTATACTATGTACTTTTATTGTTATCGTCCTGACGGTTCGCGTCGCGTCTGAGGGGGAATTAGAAAAATAATAGGGGAATCATAGGGTTAACCCCCGAATACCTAATATTTATCTAAAACAATTTTGGGTTAAATGGCGGAAGAACAATCCATAATGGGTTAATTGATCCAAAAACTCCCCAAACGACGCGATGTTCAACAATAACTACCCAAAAGTGATATAGTTACCTCATTGATACTATTTAGACATAATTGGGGCTTTAAAATACCACTTTAATATGGAGTTCCCTATGAGCGAACTAATTCTTACACTTGATGAAGGTCAGGTGACATTAAGTCCTGATATTAGCTATCAGGTGTATGGTGAAACGATGTACGCCATAGATGTAATTGAACTTGACTTGCAGCACTTGTGTTGGCTTGATCAGAAAACATTACTCCAAGATATAATCCTCACTGAAGAAGTGTCGATTCTATATCATCCAGATGTTGTTACTTCCCTATATAGTGAAATGGAAGCAAGTCCCTATTGGGGAAAGAATAGATATGATTGTCTAGCTACGTTCAAACGCCTGCAAACTAAGGTTATAACAGACGACAAAGAAGAACGCAAGCTAATGAAGCCTGTAGACTGGAAGAATAAAACCACACAGTCCAAGCGCGGCAAGATAGTAAGCAGAATGGTTCTTCTTGGTTATGATCGAGTATACTCACGGGATATATTCAAGAAATTCTTAGCCGATAAAGGTGATGGATATATGAACCTAACTGTGAACACAGTTGCCAATCTTGTTGATGAATATGTCCGAGATATCAAGACCGAGACGGAAGGACGATACATTCGTGCCGATAGTCAAAAGTCCTGCACGATATATCTGGTGAGGTTCACGAACAAATCCACAGGTGAAACTTTTATCAAGCCAGGAATAACTTCCCGAGACTTAGGTGAGCGATTTATCAGTGATAAGAAACTTTATGATATTGAAGTTATCCATACTGCAACACACCCAATGGCTGATTGTGTAGACCGTGAAAAGGCTATACAGGAAAGATATAAAGATTATAGGTATGTACCAGAACATAAGTTGAATAACAATGGAACCACTGAAATTATGTCAGTTGATTGTCCAATTAATGAAATTATCACACTTATGGGCACTAGTAAGGTAAAGTAGACAAAAGATTCACCCCTTGTAATACAAGGGGTCTATAAAGGTTTTACTGGGGCTGCACTAGAGTTTTAACATCTAGGATCTCTTGGCTCACTTAGCCAATACATAAATGCTAATAATACCAAGATGGTTAGTAAGTCGATACCGTTCATCCGACTGTCCTCTTGACTGTTATGTTACCCTTACTATCAGTTATGACTGCGAAATATCTTCTTCTGTTTTTGTGAGTTGGTACTGAGATATTCGACACCTGAGTTTTAGTTAATCTCATAGGAAATTGCTCCCATAACTCACACCGAACCAAGTCTTTATCTTGACTTCATTCTGTATGTTATCTATACATGTACCATTCTTACTAACAGGTTCCCTGAATTGATCGTGATCTTTCAGTTCATTGCTGTATGTGAATACATATAAAGTTCGTTCTCGATGATATTGGGATGCATCAAAGTTATACATGTTTCGCATACCAATATCATGTCTAGGCATCTTGGGAATTCCCCATCGCGCTCCAGACATTCCTTCAAGTTCACCATCAACTAAACTAACATCACCATCAACAGTTTCAACTCGATAAATTGCACTTGCTGGTTCAGACCAATACTCTGTAGATGTTTCTAACTTAGTGGTTGTGTTTCCATTGGCATCAGTCGAAACCACCGGATATGTTTCGGTTTGTGAGAAATCTGCAGTCACATAATATTTCGCAATAACTTTACATTGTGTGATATGTTCTTTTCGAGAACCAAATCCGTACCATATTAAAATAACGACAACGGCTATTATGCCGAATACCTTCAGGAAATCTTTATCGTGTTGCATTAAATTGAGTTTCATTTATATTATCCAGTTAATTAATCTACCATCAGTATACTCGATAATAAATAAAAGTAAATAGATATTTTAAATAATTATTAAATTAGTAATTATCCAAAATAACTATATGAGGAGAAGTCATGAGTTATCTCAAAAAGATTAAGTCGATCGACTTGTCTAAATATGACCATGGTGTTGAAGAATATCACCAAGGTTGGGAATCATGCGATCAATATGCGTATAACGTATTGATGGGCATTGTGTCCACCGGAAAACAAGCAAAGCTAGCATGCGCTAGATATATACACGACCGAGAGTTCAGGAAAGATTTAGTATTCGATACAAAGAAAGCTAATGACATCATACGATTCTCTGGTCTATTGAAACATGTGAAAGGTCCACTCACAGGAAAGCCCGTAAAGCTTCTGAATTGGATGATATTCGTATTGGCTAATATATATGGCTGGTACTATATAAGTGGAAATAAGAAGGGTCGTCGTAGATTCACGAGAGCATTCACATTAGTTGCTCGTGCAAACGCGAAGTCATTCATCTGTTCCATAGTAGCACTATATACACAACGGACATCGCCGAATGGTAGTCCTGGATGTTATTCAGTTGCTCGACAGCGTGAACAAGCGCGAGTAGTATTTGACGATGCCAGTAAAATGCTACGATCGGCTGACATCACATTGAAACGTTGGTTCGACACTAAAACTACCATGATGACCTGTATAGGTAATGATGGTACATTTAAACCAATGTCTCAGGATTCGCAGTCTCTAGATGGTCACCGTGTGGCACTAGGTATTGCGGATGAGCTTCATGCTCACCATAGTCCCGAATTATTGAACACACTGATATCTGGTATATCTGGTACAACCGACCCATTGATATTTTCTATATCTACGGCTGGTACAAATCTAGATGGTGTCTGTGTAGAAGAACGAAATCTCGTTCGAAATATTAACGAAGATATGGCTAACATGGATAGCTATTTCGGCATTGAATATGCACTCGATGATCTAGATGATTGGGAAGATGAGAATAATTGGCATAAAGCTAATCCATCCCTTGGTCATTCTACAAGCATTGAAGATTTACGTGACGAGTTAACTCGTGCACAACAATCCGCACAAAACCGAAAGAACTTCCTAACTAAGTTTTGTAACATATTCGTTAATACAACCGAAACCCCATATCTAGATTTACTTGAAGTGCAACAGAAATGTGCACGGGATAATCTAGATTTAAAGAGCAGAATGCGTGATGGCAAAAAGAAAGATCGAATCGAACTATTTTTAGGACTCGATTTGGCACAGAGATTTGACATTGCTGCACTAAGCTTCATATTTCCAGAGGAAGATGGTGGAATATCAGCCATACAGCGGCACTATTTCCCTATGGGTGCATTCCATAAACTCCCACCCGCAAAGCAAATGCTTTATGAACAATGGGAGGAAGATGGTCATCTAGTATTAACTCCTGGAAATTCCACTGACTTCGAGTATATTAAAAAAGATATACGTATGGCAGCAAAGAAATTCGACCTCCAAATGGTTGGATACGATCCTTATGCTGGTGGTCAGATGGCTCTTGAATTAGAAGACGATAAAATTGATATGGTTGAAGTCCGACAAGGGATTTCATCCATGAGTGAACCTGCAAAGTTACTTCAGTCACTAATATCCGACGGAAAATTCAATTATCAAGGCTCAGACAAATGTCTGGAATGGCAAGTTGGTAATGCTTCTATAAAAACTGATGCAAATGAAAACATCAAGGTTCAGAAAGCTGCCGACAAACCCCACAACAAAGTGGATTCTATTGTGGCGATTATAACTGGTTTGGCTATAGCTAAACTTAAAGAACCGAAACCTGAATCCCCTTACAAGAAACGTGGAATGATTCTTATATGACACACTTGATATATTTTAACAAACATCGGAGAACAACATATGGGTTTTAAATGGTTCTCCCGCAAAAAGACAAATGTGAAGTCAGAAAGTAAAAAATCTGATAATTCATTCTTTGACAGATTATTAAATCGTAAAACTTATGCTGGTGAAAATGTTAACTATTCTACTGCCATGCGACACAATGATGTTTATTCATGTGTTCGAATTAAAGCAGAATCTTTAGCTCAACTTCCAGTGAAGTTGTATCGCACCGAAGAAGGTAAACGCATTGAGATATTGGCTGGTCGTGAATATGATATATTCACACAAAAACCCAACCCATATCAAACATGGCAAGATTTCAATGAACAATTCGTAACATCCTATGAATTACTAGGTAAGTTTGGCGCTCAAGTTAAACGTAACCGTTTCGGTAATGTATATGAAATTACACCGTTCCGAGATCAGGCTGGATTAGTTCCTAATATGGACAGTGATGGTAATGTGTATTATACATATACCACCAATGATCAACAAGGAAGAATAACAACCCAGACATATAAGTCCTCGGACATTATGTTTATTAAGTCATTCTCTCTTGATGGTTTCACTCCAATATCAACTATCACACAATGTGCATTAGCTATCGGTACTGCCATTGCTGGTGAGAAACATTCAGCTGCGTTATTTGAAAATGGCGCTATGCCGATGGGTGTATTACAGACCGATGAATCGATGGGCGACGACGAAGAAGCCATTCAGCGACTGCGTCAACAGTGGCAAGAGATGCATTCGGGAAGTAAGAACTCCGGTAAAACTGCGATACTAGAATATGGGCTGAAATATAACCCAATAACGATGACTGCTGTTGATGCTCAGTTATTAGAACAACGTAAATTCTCTCGCGAACAAATTGCAAGTATGTTTAGAGTTCCACTTCATTTACTTCAAGCCTCCACTGGTATGAAGTATGCGAACGTAGAACAGAATAATATTGCATTCTTTCGTGACGCATTAATGCCGTTGGCTCAAAAACTAGAAAACAACATCAATCAACTATTACCTAAAAATCACGTCATTAAACTCGACGAGAAGGTATTCGTACGTGGTGATCGCAAAGCACTCGTTTCTACTGTTAAAGAAGAAATTACAGCTGGCTTGTGTTCTATAAATGAAGGTCGAGCAGACCTTGGTCGAGACCCTGTCGACGGTGGTGATGTATTCGCTATCCAGACCAACAACTTGACATTCGGTACTTGGGAAGAACTTCCGAAGATGCGTGAACAAGAACGGCAAGACGCTCTGTCTAATAAACCTGCGGGAAATACTCCCCCGAAAGAAACTGAACAACCTGATAAGGAAACCTCAGATGACGATTAAAACTAAGTCATTAGCATTTAATATAAAAGCTGAAGACGAAGCTGGCTCATTTACTGCGTATGGCAACACATTCGGTAATGTAGACCACGCAGGTGACAAAACGATGAAAGGTGCATTTGCTAAATGTATCGAAGGTTGTAATGCCAAGGCTCGACAGCCTCGCTTACTTAGCCAACATGGTCACCGAGCAAACCCAATTGGCATTATCACCTCAATGAAAGAAGATGAAAATGGTCTTTTATTCGAAGGTAAATTTTGTATCGAACCTGGAACCGCAGGTGCTGAAGCTTACGCTTTAGTTAAAATGGGTGCATTAGATATGTTCTCAATCGGTTACAATACCATCACCGAAAAGCGTGTTGCTGGTGTTAATGAATTACATGAACTTGACGTGAAAGAAATTTCATTAGTTACATTTGCTTGTAATGAAAACTCATTAATTCAAACTGTCAAATCTGCTATCGATTCTGGTGAAGATGTAACCACTCGTATGATTCAAAAATCATTACAAGAAGCTGGTTTCTCTAAGCGCCAAGCCGAAGCTGCTGTAAATGCTATTAAAGTGACAGCCGATACCGAGCAAACCGAGAAGTCTGCCCGCGATATCTTCTTATCTCTTAAAGAAAGTCACGTAGTATCAACAGATAAATTAACTGTCAAATCGGACATGTCGATGAGCGATTACGCCCATATGATTTCCGTGGCAGCTAACAAAACCGTCGAGTCTGACTCGGTGTATTCTTATACAGTTTCATTATTTATGGACTATGCTATATTAGCAGTCTATGATTATTCTGGTGATGACTACAAAGAATATTATGTTAAAGTGTCTTACACCGCGTCTGGCACTGATGTAATGGTAGGATCTCCTGTGGAAGTGACTAAAGATGTTTCTTGGCTAACTGCCGAAGAAGTATCCGCAAGAACTGCTGCTGGTGTTAAATCCCACGACCCAATAGTTGATGATGGTCAAGCCTTAGTCGACGAACTAAACTCCATTGATTGGACGGAAGCATTTGGTAAATAAGTGGGGGACCACTTAGGTTAAAAATCTTTCCCTGCGGGGGACTGCAGGTGACTGGTAATACACCACACCCAAAGAAAAACTCATTTATAACAATTTCGGGAATTATCCCCACTTAATTATTAGGAAGACAATATAATGTCAGACAACAAAGTAGACGTAGAAGCAATCAAAGCATCATTGGTTGGTGCAATCGAAGGTCAATTAGGCTCTAAAGCAAACGCTGAAGAAGTAGCCACTCAGATGGGTACAAAAGCCGATGCAGAAAATGTAGCCGTTGCGTTAGGCACAAAAGCCGATGCAACAGCATTAGAAACTGCTAACGCAACTATCGCTGAGCAAGGCGAATCAATCAAAACTTTAACAGCTACTGTTGAAGATGTTAAACAAATTGCCGCAGACGCGGAAGCTAAAATTAAAGATCAAGTGATCACAATGGGAAGTAAAGACGTGGAATTACAATTCGACACAAAAGCATTAAATGCTAAATTAAAAGAAGTATTCGCATCAGGTGAAAAAGCTGATTTCGGTACAATCGATACTAAAACTTTAGCAATCGGTGGTGTTGGTAATGAATCTTTAGCAATCGACGTTGAGCTTGGTCGTTCTATCATCGAAATGGCGCGCGAAAACGTAGTTATCTTGGGCTTAATTGCTAACAAGAGCGTTGGTTCTGTTGAATATCGTGAAATGGTATTACGTACTTTGCCTGCGACTGGTAAAGTTTTAGAAAATACTTCAGGTGCTGCAGCATGGGCGTTAACTGGTACACAAACTTATGTTGGTGTTGCCATGACTGTTGCGAAGCAATATGCTAAGCCAGTGATCTCTGATGAAGCTATTGCAGATCCACACATTGATATCTATTCTCACCTTAAGACTTTATTGTCTGAAGAAACCTCACGTTATTGGGCTATCCAAGTACTTTACGGCACTGGTGCTGCTAACAACGAATTACGTGGTATCTTAAATGAATCAGCAACTGCTGGTCGTGTAGATAAAGACGAATCGATCGATTTAGATTCATCATCTCGTGACGTTAACTACTACCCTGCGAAAGTTTCGGGTGCAGCTAACTCTGTTGGTGATGACATCACAGCTATCGATAACGCTATCGATTTAACAACTATCGTACCAAGCAAATATTTAGGTGGTTCTAAGTTCGTAATGAACCGTCGCACCCTTGGTGCTTACCGTAAATTGCGCGATGGTATGGATCGTCCTATCGTTCAGTTCGAAGCTGGTGGATTTACCTTAGTTGGTTACACTGTTGTGATCGAAGATTACATGCCGAACGCTGATGGTACAGTACAAGGTACTGCCATGACTGGCAAGAACTTCCCAGTTATCTTTGGTGACTTATCGCGTGCATTCGCTTTATGTTCTATCGACGACAAGTTCTTACTTGACCCATACAGCACTGATGGTGGTGTTACAATCAAGTACTCTAGCCGTAAAGGTGATATCGTACAACAAAGCGACGCGATCGTTGTATTGCGTACGACTGCTACTTGGGATTAATCTCCCAATAGTTTAATTAAGCCTCAACATTAACGTGTTGAGGCTTTTTCTTATAGGGAGGATATTGTGCGTACTAAGGTATTAACACAAGCCGATGCTTCTGAAATCGTCACCCTTGAAGAAGCTATGGAGCATTCTAGAATTACTGATTCTTATGATGAATTAGTAATACAGGGGTGTCTTGACGCAGCACATGATTTAGTTCAGCAATGGCTAAATCGAAAATTAACTTTAACGACTATTGTCGGTCAGATTATCGACTTTCGGTCTCGAATAACACTTCCATTTCCACCAATACACTCGGTGGCTTCCTTGACAGCAGAAGATTCCAGCCACAAAACTGTAACTCTAACTGAGGATGTTGATTGGAAATTCGATTCGATATCAGAATCTATTAGATTCCTAACTGATTGTTCCATGTATTCCAATTTCGAATTTAATTATTCGGCTGGATATACAGATTACAAAGATGTACCGAAAGCAATACGTCATGCAATCAAAATGACATTCGCAACCCTCTATGAAAACCGTGAAGATGTTGTTATTGGAACTCAGGTTAATGAGTTACCACTAACTGCTAAACGTCTCATTAATTCTCATAGAGTCTTGAGTAGAACATAATGGCAGTGCGAAGCGGTAAATACCGCCATCGTTTTGAATTATTGAAGCCCAAGGTGGGTGATGATGGAGAACCTGTTCGTAATTCTAATGGGGAAGAGACTGGTGAATTGGAAGTGGTTCAGCGACCATGGTGTAATATCAATATTACCAATAATGCTGAGCATGCTTCGACTGCTATCGCTGACCAATTGCAAATTGGGTTAGAAGTTAGATACTCTAGAATGTATGAAAATGCAGCCAACAACATGACCATTCGCTTTCGTGGTAACTTGTATGATATTACATCTGCGGATGACCCATCATTTCGTGGCGAAAAAATCGATATATTGGCAATAAAACGGAGATAACTTATGTCGACCCATAGAGTTGATTATAAAGAACTGGTAGAGAAGATTACCAGTCTAAAAGTGTACCCTATTGTCATTCCACAGAAAGCTACGTATCCTTGTATAGAAATGACTATATTTGGTGGTGGTCGTGATGACGACTCCAATATTTCCAATGCTAACATTAGGGGGTATAGAATATCCCTAACTATATGTTCGAAATTGGCTAGCACAAACGCCAAATATGAAACTATGTTAATTAATTCATTAGATGGAAAACCTAACATAACTAATGGCACAAAGTCTCTAGTGATGTATTATGCTAATACAGTAGAGATATATAATTATGCTCAAAGTCTTCATGAGATGACAGTTGAGTTTACAACAAAGAAATTAAACTAAGGAATATATTATGGCTCGTGCCGGAACAGGACTAGCTGGTATCACACTTGGTAACTTCACAGAAATTCGAGTTGGAGATATAGCGGATGCGTTCGCTGCTCTAGTTAAACTAGAAGACGTTCAGTCTGTTGGTGAATTAACTGATGAAGCTACTATCGTAGATGTGAATGCTTACGGTCAGAAGTACATGAAGAAATTAGTTGGTTCTGCCAACGCAAGCGCAATCGAAGTTGTTTGTAACTACGATCCATCAGCCCCAGTTCAATCTGAATTGCTTGCTGCATACACTGCGTCTAAGCCAAAAGTTGTGGCATTGACTATGTTTGAAGCAGACACTGGTGATGGCTCTGATTCTGAAGGGACGTACAATCAATTTGATTGTTTAGTTGCGTCGGCTTCGGTTGCTAACTCGTTCGATGAAACTCGTACGATCACGTTCAGTATTGTACCGACCAATGGTCTGGGTGCATACGAAAACGTTCCCACCTAATAGGAAATTGATATGGCAGTCATTAAGTATAAACTGAGAGGTCTTAAGGAAACGTCGAAAGCGTTAGATAAACTTACAGAACCTAAATTTAGAAAGGCTGCTTTAAGAAGTGCAGGTGTGACAGCAATGTCCCCTGCACTTTCTGCTATTAAGGCTGCTGCACCAGTGTGGCGTGATCTAGCTACACTACCAAATGGTTCTCAACCAGCTGCATTGAAGAATGACATTAAGATGTCGAAATCCGTTAATGTCCAACCCAAAATGTCGAAATCGGGAAAGCTCCAGAAAGCATCACAACACGAATTGAAGGTTGTGATTAAGACTGGTAAAGCTACCGAGAAATATGCATTAGTCTCTGAATATGGTCGTGAATCTCACTCCTTCATGAAATATAATGTGTTCGGGCAAGAGGTGTTGGGCTTTATGGCAACCCTTCCTGCATTAGATCCAGATCCGTGGATGCGTCCAACATTCGATAGAATGCAAGCATCTATAACAAAAACCTTCGGCACTAAATTGGGCGAAGCTGTTATACTACAAGCCAAGAAACAAAAGAAATATCTTGGTAAATAATTAAATATTCGAGGAGAATATAATGATTTCTGCAAAAACTATTAAAAAATTCAATACTCCATCAAAACTTGTAACAATTAAATCTCTTGATGATGAATGTAACATTAAGAAATTTACCATTGGTGATACATTGGAACTTAAAGGTAAAAATGGCGACGATTTATTGTTCGCTATGGTTATGATTGGTGTGTTAGATGAAAAAGGTGAACGTGTATTCCCTACTGTCTCTGACATCCATGGTATGCCAACTGAAGTAGTTACTGAATTGGTGGAACATGTTAGTGATTATAACTCAGAATCAGACCCTGAGACCCAAGCAAAAAAATCCTAGCAGACCCAACGCACAAATTTAAGTTGATGTTATCCCTGCATACTGGGTGGACTATGTCCGACATCAACGAAATGCCTGTTGAGGAATTTAATTCCTACTTCGCTCTGAACATATTGAATCCGTTCACATATGATGCAGCAGCTGAGCGCGATGGTCTGCTAATAGCAGAAACATTTAATTCGCGTCGCAAGAAGCAAATTAAATCGTGGGAACTATTCCCGTATCTTAGGCCTGGAACTCCTGAATGGTTATCGGATCCATTGGTACAGAAAGCTAGATTGATTATACAAAATGTAAACAACACAGCTAAAATTACTGGCCAACCTCCGAAATTGAATTTCATCCATAATAAAATTAGGGAAGAAATTCAATTAGAGTCTGAATCTAAATCACCAGATCTTCTTAAGATAAAAGAACTGAAGAAATTACTACCTTCGTGATATTCTTTAATGATGGAATTTCTTGGAGATTCCATACTAAAGAATATACTAAGTCGTTAATACGACACCATGCCCACAATGGAGACATTTCATGGCAAGAACAGCAAACGTCGGACGTATATCCGTATCGTTAGATGCGAACACTGTAAGATATATAAACAATATAAAGAAAGCCCAAGTAGCAACAGACAAACGCCTTGATACGATGAGTAAGAAGTTTAAGAGATTCGGGAAGAATGCTCAGACTTCTATGGACAAGATTCGGAAAGGTGCACTTGGTCTAGTTGCTGGCCTTGGTGCTGTGTCCGCAATTTCATTAGTTTGGATTAATCGCCAACGTGAAATGATGGACCAACTAGCCAAAACTTCTGATGCATTAGGCATTCAGCAAGAACGGCTACAAGCATTACAACATGTTGGTGAATTGAATGGTGTGACCACCACACAATTGAATACCAGCTTACAAAGAATGCAAAAGAATTTGGGTGATGCTGCTAAAGGTTCTGGTGAATCTGCATTAGCACTACACCAATTAGGTATCAACATTGGTGAGATTACGAAGCTTAGTCCAGATAAACAAATAGATTTATTGGCCAATTCACTCACGAATGTGGAACTACAAACAGACAAAGCTCGATTGGCACAAAATATATTTGGTCGAAATGGTGTACGTGTACTTAAGGTTCTAGAGGCTCTTAAAAAAGACGGTCTGGAACCAACTGCACAAGCACTTTCCGATATGGGAATCGCGCTCAATCGAGTCGATACCGCTAAAGTCGAATCCGCTAATGATGCCATATTCAAAACCCAACAAGTCATTGAAGGTTTGGTTAACAAACTTACTATTGCATTAGCACCTGTCCTCGAGGAATTATCCAACGATTTCATCTCTATGGCTAAAGATTCTAAGGGATTCGCTGATGATATTGCAACTGGTTTGGAAGTCGTCACTCGAGTCACTAATGTTGTCATTGGTACGATACGAACTTTGTGGAATACTGCACAACTAATGGGGAATGGTCTCGAAACTGTCTTCAATGGATTGCGTGGTGCTGGTGAAGCTTGGGGTGTGGATATAGCGCATCTAGTTTCTAGCGTCTCGTTCGGATTTACTAATATGACCACAGTGATATCTAATATGTGGGGTAGTGCATTCGGTAAAATGAAACTGACAGTAGCTGAATGGGCACAATCTATTGGTGAAATCTTAGTAAATGTTCCTGGACTCAGTGACGTTGGTATTGATCTAATGCGTGGTAGTAAGGCTGCTATCGCATCAGCCAACGCCTCATTGGCTGCAATTGGAGCCAGTCAGAAGAAGATTGACGATGCTAAGTTAGCTCGCGACACTTTATATAATCAGGCTAAACTACAAGTTCAGACTGAATATGAAGCTCGACAGGCTGTGATCCAAGCTAAATTTGCTCAGAATACCAAGGATTTGTTGGGTGCGATAACTCAAACATCGACTGGTATTTTCGGTGAAGATGGTGACACAGATCCTGCTGCTGAAGAAACTGCAGCCACTGACAAGAATGCCGAAGAGTTAGCTAAGACTAAATTACATTATGACTCCTTATTAGAAGCATATGCTGATTATGACTCCAGACTCAATGCAATTCGCGACTTATCCCAAGAGATGCAAGTTGGGAGACTGATGGGCGATCTCGATGCAATCGGTGAAGGTCTTGGTGCATCATTGAAACTCCAGGAAACTTATGCCAAAGCAACTGCAGCAATGAATGCCGTCCTGACAGCAGTTCAAGTTTGGGGCGACCCATCCCTAACATTCTATGAAAAGATTCCGGCATCGATCGCAGCAACCGCTTCTGTTTTGGCGTTAGCTGGTCAATTTCATGGTGGTACGGATTCTGTTCCTGATAGTATGAATAATAAATCATTTATGCTTAAAGCTGGTGAGCGAGTAGTCCAACCAGAAGCTAACAAAAAGTTAACTAAATTTTTAGACGCACCTGAGAGTGCTGGTGCCACTGCTGGAAACATTGAAATTTCTGCACCTGTGACTATTCAAGGTAATGTCACCGACCAGAATTGGTTCAAGAACGAACTATATTCACACCGTCAACTAATCTCTGACGCAACGAGAAAAGCGCAACGAGAAAAACCTAGGAGATAACAGATGAGTATTTCATTACCATCGAATTTAATAATTTCTAATGTAACTCTATCACACAATACTCCTACGTATTATTCAGAGTCGTTAGATTTTAAGAGTAAATCTGTAGATCGCGGCATTCATCGTTTGGAAGGCACAATTGATGTCACTACCAACAACAATGCGGAAAAACGTGCACTTGAAGCATTTATGCTCAAGGTTCGTGGGCGAGCAAACCCGTTCTACATCGACCTCCCTGATAGATTTAAATCTAATACAGTAATATCTGCGAATATCTCAACTAATGTTGCGGGTAATCCAGGAGACAACACAATAGCAGTTGGTGCATTCATCGGCAATATATCTGCTGGTGATATGTTTACCATCCTCAATGACAACAAGACGTATGTTGTTCTGGATGATAAGCTTCCTGGTGCTGGTCTAATTAATATATATCCCCCATTACGTAAGGGATTCGTTTCCGGCACACCACTAGACTTTAATACAAATAAGATCTATGCTAGATTCAGACAGGACACACAAACAATTAGTTACACTAATGGTGGTCTAATTCATACGTCTACATTAGCGTGGATGGAGGCGATGTAATGGAATGTACTGCGATAGAAATTAAATTGAATGATGGGAATGGAGGTTTCGATGTTTTGCGTATAGCAACATCACCGTTCGATGTAGTCTTAAATGGTGATGTATACACCGCCACAGGTGACGTTTTGGAAATATCGAAATCCGAATCCACAGGTGAGATTAGTAAGACTGGACTTAATCTGAAAATGACTGGCATTGACCCGACATTCCAAACCCACTTAGATGCTGGTGGCTTCATTCGCGCACCCATAACAATCCTAACTTGTTTAGTGCCAGATGGAAGTAATGTTGTTACTGTGTATGAATATTATCATCGAGGGTTTTGTGACACACCACTAACTCAAGTCGATTACGATACTGGTACACTAACCATATCATTAGAAACTAATAATGTATTCACTGACATAGATAAAATACCTAATCTCTTGAGGTCATCTATGGCCAGCCATTCATCACGCCATCCTGGCGATAAATTTTATCAATATACAGCAGATGTTGACGTGGAAGAAACTTGGAAAAGTTAATTCCCGTTAAGGAGAATTAAAAATGATTGACAAGTTGAAAATAAAAAAGATTATTGAAAGATATAATAATCAACCACGCACCTGCGGTGATGTAGATTGTAATATGATGATATTGGAATTATATGAACCAGAAGCATATGTTAAAATACATAAGCACTATAAAACTATTATGGGTGGTGCTCGCAAAGCTAAACAGTTATTTGGTTTTGCATCCATACTGGAATTCATTAGACATGATGAAAACTATGAGGCTATACCGCCAAAATTCGCCATGCTTGGTGACATTGGAGCCATTAAAGATGAGCATTGTACCTTTCTACACCTAGGGAATTCGTATCTAGCTATCACAACAGATGATGGTGGTAACGAAGTATTTAGTGTTGTGTCGAGGGATTCAATCGACGTAACGACCTGTGAATTTTTTAGGAGAAAGTAAATGGCCGGAGTAACGATATCATACATCGCAGCAGCAATTGCTGTTGGTGCTGCAGTTTATACATATATGAATTTACCTGACGACCCAACTGATGTTGGATCTAAGGTACAAAAACGAGGAACTCGCGCCCCTCGTCAAGTTCCATACGGTAAGTGTATC
>ERZ1046148.898-NODE-898-length-16298-cov-5.417595_pt1 | contig 16298 bp, 42 predicted proteins | sample MGYA00383090_ERZ1046148 | MGnify/ENA primary metagenome ERZ1046148 (study PRJEB29581, sample SAMEA5548360) | metagenome | biome: marine; feature: coastal; material: water | depth 25 m | study: Short-term variability in the microbial, nano- and picoplankton... | reverse complement strand
AATGATAATTAAATTAGGAGATACAGTAAAAGACGAGAAAGGAAGAGAGGGTGAGATAACTAATATTGGTATTGCTACCGATAAAAACGATATCGCCGGTGAGTTAGGAGTGAATGCTAAAGAGTATGATACAGAGTTAAATTATACAGGTGCAATTACTTTTGGTTCTAACTGGTGTTATTTTAGTCAGATTGCCGAAGTAGTTAAGAAAAATGAATATGTTGAAGATAATTCATGGATGACCGATGAGGTAAATATACCACATGAGGTAGATGTGCAACTAGAATTAGATTCAGACTTACAGAGAGGTAAATAATATGTCACTAATGCATGATTTGGACAGACCACTAGAAGACCTTAAAGAGATTAAGGTATCTTTAGGTAGTAAATGTCCAACAACTACTGATCTAATAGACAGTAAAATTAAGGATTACGAGTCGGATATAAGTGCTGTTGAAGCTTATTTTAACAGTGACGACTATAAGAAATATGGTAAAAGGGCAACGGATACTGAATAATTTAGCTGGTTGCCATTTATTATTATATATGATAGGATAAAGTCAAATAACTAACAAAAGGATATACTATATGTCATTTAGATACGATACAGACAATTTATACAAAGAGTTTAAGATTGCAAAAGACAAAGATATTGCATTATCACAACATACTAACCTTGATGACGCAGAAAATGATTACTTTACTAATAGAATCAAATTTTGTGTAGATCATAAAGAACTAAAAAAATCAAATCCATCTTATTACGAGAATGTAGATATTAAATTTGACGCTTTAGAAAATGCGTATAGAACTACCAACCCTAGAGATACATTTTATCAAGTAGGTTTTGGTATGACTTATGCAGAGAAGAAAGCCAAAGAACATTTAGAATCAGAAGCAAACCTTAACAAAGAAGAATAGTGAAGAAGATCAAAGAAAGATATAAACCAGTTAATATCAAGTTAGTGCATGGTACTAAACAAATGCCAGACTATACTTTAGATATTAACGGTATCAAAATGAACTCGTTACCAACGAGTGATAAGATTTCAGGCAGTTGTACTAAACGTAGTGCTCCTAAAGTTACTTTGCCTGCTGGTAAAACAATAGGAATTGGTTACAATAAGGGAACATACCAGGTTGTAGATTCATCCGATTTCAAAACTATGGGACGTAAGATATGAGAACTTTGATGATGTTAACTATTGTTGCTTTAATGACAGCGACTATAGCTAAAAGTGATGAGAAGAAGACGATTACACCACAAGAGTTTGGTAATGCAATTGCAGAAACACCAGGCAAACTTGTGAACTTTATTGGTGCTGAAGTTGAAAAGACTAAAGAGTATCAAAAAAAGTCGTGGGCTGAAATGAAAACAAAATGGCCTTGGACAATGTTTAAGAAAAAAGACTAATGAGAACTATACTAATTATCTTAATCGGTTTAACACTAACCAACTGTGCCTCTACAAATAGATCACAAGTTGGTGCTGTGTTAGGATCAACTACCACAACTGGTGCATGTGTGAGTATGGGTGTTTCAGATCCATACGCTATAGGCGCCTGTGCTGTTGTAGGTGCGTTTGCCGGTGCAGAAATTATGTATAATTCAGATTACGATGTACACAATGCTGTATTCGTAGATCATTTAAATAATGGTCCATTAGGTTCAAGTTACACTAATTGGTACAATAAAAAGACAGGAAATTCAGGTATCATAAAAGTGACCAAGTCGTATATGGAGGGTCCTTTCAAGTGTAAAGATTATGACGCTACAGTGGACATAACAAATCAATGGCCGTTGATTGGTGTTGGTGGTGTAAACAGAAATACTATTTTTGGTACAACATGTCAATTACCAGATGGCAGGTGGGTAGAGTTAAAACAATGATACATAAAGTAAGTGAACTATGTCAAAAGATTGATGGTATTAAAAAAGTGAGTGATAGATTACAAAAGTTAAAGTATGATAATCCAAAGACGCCTGAAAGAGACGCTGAAGTGGATAATCTTATTGCAGATATACAAATGCAATGTAAACTTATAGCAAATGATAAGGGAAACTATGACAAATAGAGATATAACTTTACAACAATTAAAAGAACAGAAAAAAGTTATTAACGAAAAGCTAGAACACTATGAGTTTAACGGACCGTCAGAAAAGGTACAAGAATTAGAAGACGAGCTTTTTGAAGTAAACGATACAATAAAAAAACTAGGATAACAAAATGACAAAAGAATATAGCTCACACGATTGGCGAAAAAACACAGATGACGCTGTTATTGAAGATGGTGAACACATTTTAAAAGTAAATGACAGTAGGGTATTATTTAAAAACCCAAAAACATTGAAAGAGGAAAATGTTGATGTGTCCAGATTGATTAGAGTTTTTGTAAATAATAGAGACGACTTGAAAAGGAGTGTAAAGTGAAAAATATAATTATGATAGCAGTATTTGGTATGTTAGTTTATTTAACAATATCAGTACATAAACTTAACAGTGAAGTTTTTAGAGATTCAAGTATAATGATACCACTAGTAGGAAGTATTAAATAATGAAAGATTTTATTGATCCTAAAAATCCTAATACAGTTGGTAAAAGTGTTGCGAATTTAGGTAACCATATACTAATTGTGTGTTTTGTTCTAGCACTATTATTCGTAGTCAAAGCTAGTTATGCAGAGGTGCCTGGATTAACAGATGATTTATCTGGTAATGTTGTACCTGTATCAGAGGTTAAAGTATCAGGTACGGTAGAAAAAACTATTGAAGTATTAGATAAAATTGAAAGAGTTGAAAAAGAAAAAGATAAAGTTTATTATAACAAGATTACAACTGTAGAACCTAAAAATGCAGCTGACCAATATTGTTATGTCAAAATTACCATAAAAGAAACAGACAATTCAATTATTAAAGAAGAAACATTGGAGTGTGCTGATGGTAGAAAAAAAGTAGATGGACCAAGTTATTGGGAACTGTTTGCTCAGTTTTACTATAGAGATATCTCTACACCAGAGTACTGTAGAGCTTATAGTAGACCAAACCATGTCTTTAAATCGTTCGGAAAGACATGTCTTAACAAGGACGGTGAATGGAAGGTAAAATAATGATTAAAAATATGATCATTTTATCACTTTTATTTGTAATTATTACTGGTATCTCGGCTGGAGAGTTTCTTGACTATATTCAAATGGGGCTTGACAAATTAGGTCAACTAGTATATACTATGAAAAGTGAGGTAAATAATATATGATGAAAAACAAAGTAAGTAAACTTATTGGAGTATGTGTAGCAGGCCTATTAGTGGCTAACTGTTCAGCAACTTACAATATGAAATCAGAGAAAGGCAAAGTATTAAATCAAGTACCGAAGTGGTACATGTCCGATTTTTCTGAATCAAAAGCATGTGATACGCCAAGATTTGGTAAAGACAAAGATAAAATGTGTATCTTTGGTGTTGGTACTGCTGTATCGCCAGACTTAAATCTAGCAATAGAAAAAGGTATGATGATAGCAAAGGCAGAGTTGGCTGACATTATCAAAGGCGAAATGAATAAGTCTAGTAAACAATTCATTACTGAACTAGGAAAGAACAATAACAAGACAACTGTATCAGAGGTTGAGTCTACAATTGTAAACTTAATTAAAGAAACACCAGTTAGAGGTTATGAAATCTTTGCTAAAGATGTAACTATTACTAAAAACGGATACTACAGAGCTTGGATTGGTTTAAGATTACCAATGGGTGAATTTAACAAGATGTATAATTTCACTATTGAAGAAGCTGTAGATTCTTATAACGTTAAGATGAAAGCAAATGTAGCTTATGAAAACTTAATGAAAGAGACAAATGAAGATAGTAATATACAGTAAAAAGAACTGTCAATTTTGTGGCAAGGCCAAAGACTTGGTTAAGAAACTTGGCCTTGAATACACAGAAAAGTCTTTAGAGAAAGACTTTGGTTCTGATCCTAGTAAACTAATTGAAGACATAGGTAAAAAAGTTATGTCTATGCCACAAGTTAAGATTGACGATGAGTTAGTTGGTGGTTACAACCAGATGTTAGAATACTTTGTTGAAAAAGGTATGATAAACTTTCAAGGCGAAGTAATTGACAATGGCTGATAACGATAATGTAATACAGTTTCCTACAAATAAAATTGTAAGAAATAACAGTACTGAAAATCAACAGGCACAGAATAAGATTAACGAACAGTTAAAACAGAAACAAACAAAACAATTTATTGAACACCAAGTAGACGATATAGTTATGAATTTAATAAACAGTTTTTTAGACCTAGCAATCAAAACAGATAAAATTACATTTACAAAAGATTTGGCTATGGTTGTTGACGCTATGAGAGGATTAATATACAGAGACTTTGGTATGAGACATACTTCACATACGTTGATTGATAAGATTGTTGATGTTAAACAAATGAAAAATGGTCATAGATCAGCCACCATAGACTACAGTAGAGTTATGGAAACAGGCAAACCAACTAAACCTTTTAACAAAGAACTTAAAACTGAACTAGATGACCTATCAAATGGTTCTAGTATTTTTGAATCAGATAGTGATTTAGGTAACGATGATGACAAATAGAATTTACAGAATTACTCCGGTAATCGCCTCAGCAGGTTGTAAAATAGCAATTAATAATAATAAAGGAGACTTAAACAATGTTTAAATCTATTAAAAATGCGCTTAGAGGTAGAAAATCTTTAAGCAAAACTCAAAAGGTATTAAATCTTTTGAACAAAGGCGAATCTGTATCTTGGACAACGCTAAGAAACAAGTTTGACCTTAAATCGCCAAGAGCGATGGTTGATAAATTAAGATCACAAGGTAATATGATCTATATCAACAAAACAGCAAAAGGTACTTCATACAGAGTTGGTATGCCTACTAGAGCTATTATAGCTGCTGGTATTACTAAACTTTATGGAACTCCATTCGCTTACAAAAACTAGTATAGTTAGTATGGTGGCGAGAAATCGCCACCTACACAAACCAACGGAGATTTATGTCAAGTAAAGCACAACTAAAAAAACAAATTGAGACATTACAAGAGACCAACAAATGGTTTAAAAAACAAATTGAACCACATGATTGTGGCTGGATGTACACCACTATTGATGGTATCAAATACAGAATTAAAGTATTAAAAGAAAGATTAAGAGCAAAAGAAAAAGGTAAAACAATCAAAGAAAAACATTGGAGTGATTACGAATGATTCTAGTAGATTTAAATCAAGTATTAATATCTAACTTAATGGTGCAGACCAGAGGCAAAGCAGAGGTCAAACCTAACATGGAAATGGTGAGAAGTATGGTATTAAATTCATTACGTGGTTTTAATCTAAAATTTAGAGACGAGTATGGTAAAATGGTATTGTGTTCAGACGCTGCCAATCCATGGAGAAGAAAAGTATTTCCTAATTACAAACATGGTAGACGAAAAGGTAGAACTGATTCAGATACAGATTGGGATAATATCTTTGCTATAATGGCAGAGATCAAAAAAGAACTTGTTGATAACTTTCCATATGCAGTTATGCATGTAGAAAATGCTGAAGCTGATGATATTATTGCTACTCTTATTAAACAGAGAGAAGAAGATAAGTACCTGATTGTATCTGGTGACAAAGATTTTATTCAACTACATCACTACGGAGATGTGTACCAATTTTCTCCTATACTAAAAGGGTATATCGGTGAACAAGAAGACCCTATACAATTCTTACACGAACAAATTATTAAAGGTGATAGATCAGATGGTGTACCAAACATATTAAGTCCAGATGATATCTTTCTACAAGAGGGAGCCAGACAGAAACCTATCAACAAGAAAAGACTAGAAGAATTTAAAAATATTGAAAGAAATGCCACAATAGAAACTAATATCAAAGAGAACTATCAAAGAAATAAGACTTTGATTGATCTATCTCAAATACCAGATGACATAGAAAAAAGTATTATAAATACATACAAGAACTATAAAGTAAAAGACAGGTCGCTCCTGTTAAATTTCTTTATAGAAAATAAAATGAAGACATTAATTGAACAAGTGAATGACTTCTAACACATATATGGAGAATAAATTATGGCTATAGTAAAACAATCAGCGGCAATGATGGCCGCTAACAGAACCAGTGGGTCAACAGAACCTACTGTACACGAAATCTTTACACAGATTAATAACGCTAAAGATAAACCAAAGAAGATAGAAATCTTAAAAAAACATGACACTCAAGCAATGAGACAGTTGCTTAAGGCTGCATTTGATCCTAAAATAGAGTTTGCATTACCAGATGGTACACCACCATTTATTAGAAATGAAGCTCCAGCAGGTACAGAGCATACAAGTCTGTTTTATGCAAGTAAGAAACTATGGAGATTTGTTAAAGGTGCTGATGAAGCAACTAAACAAATGACCAGAGAGAAAATGTTTCTTGGTCTATTAGAGTCTTTACATGAAAAAGACGCCGATGTATTAATTGGTATAAAAGACAAAAAAATAAACAACATGTACAAAGGTCTAACGGCGGCTGTAGTAAAAGAGGCGTTTAATTGGACTAACGACTTTGTAAAATCAGACGGTAAATCGATTCTAAAAGAATTATTGTCTTAAAACCTCACATTTTTAAGGGTGCGACACAACGTACCCTTGAAAAACCCTTATAAATCAACGCTTTTAAATTTTTTTTCTGCTTGACTTTTATGTCAGGTTGTGGTATCCTAAATATATAAAAAGAAAGGTATATTACATTATGAAGAAATTGATATTATTTTTAGCTGTACTTTGGTTAGGTTTAAACGCCTTTGCTAATTCAGTTAAAGCAAATGATTATAACGAGGCAGTTATTGGCCATGTTATATCAGAGACTATTAAGAACAATGAGATAGATCACAAGTCTATTATGGAGGGTGAACTATCTAAACTTGGACACCTTTACGCTTTGGAAATGGTTTCTATTTTAGAAAAACATTTACCATACATACTTGATTCTGTTATGACAGAGTTGAGATTGAAAGCAGACCTTGAATATAAATGCAAGTTGCTTGAAGATACTAAAGCCGTTGACAAAGATTGTATATAATGATTAACTTAAAATTAGGAGAAAAAACAATTGTTAAGAAGATCAACAAAATACACGAAGACAAAGAAGCTATTGAAGGCTGACCTTACCCAAAAATCATCTAAACGAAAATATAAAACAAAATATATTGATATAAAAAGATATTTTTCTATGATTAATGAACTAGTATTTGATAACAAATTGTCGCCGTTTAATAAAGTATATATTAAACAGATGAGAAATAGAACACTTGGTCAAGTTATAACTTATGATTGGGAAAGACGAGGTACAAGAGAGTACGAGCTTCATATGTTACCGACATACGAAGACAAACAAGAATTTGCTAATACGTTAGCACATGAAATGGTTCATCTACACCAGATGGCCAACGAGGGCGATACTGGTAACCATAACGCCTTATTTTATAGTTACCGAAGTAAATTAAACAAAGTAGGATTGGACTTATAATTATGAGTAATATGATGAGAAGAAAAGTGAAAGAACTTGATCCTTACCTTAAAGGCAGAATAGGTGAGGCATTGATACAACTACAAGAATTACATAAACCATCAAACAGATCAGGTACATCTAAAGTATATTATACTGGCAATTGGGCTAAAGATGTGTACGATAACTTTACAGATAAACAGGCTGCTGTTATATTTTCTAAAGTTGCTAAGATGAAAGAGGGTTTATCATTAACACAAACGAAGTTACCAGGTTTCATAGATGAAGAAGGACAAGAGTGGACAGGATACGATTACGTTGCGAGGAAAATATGAAAACAATGAAAGCAGTAGCACGAACTTTAATGTTCGTTGTCATAGTATTATTTTGTGTAACCACGGTACACTATTATAAAATTCAGGCAAACGCTTCATTACCTACAAAACCTGATTTTGAACATACAAATAATCAACAGTTTATAGACAATGTTAATCAGTGTGTTGAGTACATATATTTTTATGAGAAGACAGTTAACAAGGTAGATAAAGATTTACTATTAGCACAGGCGGCTCTAGAGTCTGGTTGGGGAAACAGTAGATTTGCCAGAGTTGGTAAAAACCTATTTGGTATTAGAACTTATGATCTAAAAGAGCCACATATGTTGCCTTCAAACAATCCTAAAAAATGGGGAGTTAAGGTATTTCAACATGAGTGTGATAGTGTATTACATTATATAAATACTTTAAGTAATCACCATGCTTATGAGAAGTACAGAGAACTATTAGCTACAGGTGCAGATAGTTTAGAATTAGTTGAAACACTTGACTCATATGCCAGTGATAAAGACTATTTCTGGAAAGTAAAATCAATCATCAAAAAGATAAGAGAAAAATACAAACACTAATATGTTTTTAATCATACTAACTTTTTTAAGTGCAATATCTATATCTGTAATAGCCGCTGGTTATTCTATTATAGGTCTTGCAACACTATTTGCTGGTGCAGTGGTACCAATTATTGCTATGGGTACAGCATTAGAAGTAGGTAAGTTAGTAGCAGCCTCATGGTTATACCATAATTGGCAAAGTGATGTACCTAGATTGTTAAAGACATACTTGTTTACAGCAATAATTGTATTAGTTTTTATTACCTCTATGGGTATCTTTGGTTTCTTATCAAAGGCACACCTTGATCAAGTTAAACCTACATCTGGTAATAATATAAAACTAGAACAAATTAATGATCAGATTGCAAGACAACAAACTATTATAGATAGATCACAAAATACATTAACACTATTAGACAAAGCATTAGAGGTTTATATTGATAAAGAATATGTAACTAGAGGTCTAAAAGAAAGAGCAAAACAAGAAGAAGAAAGAACTGCTTTAAACAATGCAATTGAAAACGCAAGTAATAAGATTGCAGAGTTATCAGATAAAAAAGCTTCATTGTCATTAGCACAAGATAAGATAGAGGCAGAGGTAGGTCCTATCAAGTATGTTGCAGAGTTAATATATGGTGAAAGTGCAAAAGATAATATTGATAAGGCAGTTAGAATTGTAATACTCATATTAATATTTGTATTTGATCCATTAGCAGTATTATTATTGATAGCAGCCAACATATCATTAAGACAATGGAGATTAAAAAAACAATTAACGAAGTCTGCTAAAAAACAAGATTTACAACAAAAATTAAATAGATTGATGAAAAGAAATAAGAATTTAAAAAGATATAAGAATGTGGTAAAAGACCTTGGCGATAATCCAGATGAGATTAAGTTGAAGTTGAATCAGATAGTGAATTTAGATGATAAGAATTAGTACTTTAATATTATTGCTCGTGACTTTAAGTGGGTGCATGAAGACAACCTGTGTAACCGACCTAGAATGTAAGAAAACGTTAGATTGGAATAATCCTGGTTTTACAGTAGTACGAACAATAATAACACAAGGTGCTAATGCAGGTAACTAGTGGCTTGACAAAAGCAAATAAATGAGGTATAATTTATATTATGATGAAACAATACATAGAACGAATCAGTAACACTCCAGAAAAACAAGAAAGACTTATAAACAACGCTGTGGAGGCAACCAAAGGTGCTACTACAGAGTGGTCTAAAGACTTCTGGTTTGGTATATTTACCAAATTGTGTACTAAATTCAATAGAAGTGACCTATATCAAAAAAATATACACTAACAGCTTGCCTTTTAGGCCAGATGTGATAATATATACATATGAAAACAATTAATATTACACTAAAGAAAAAGACACTATCAGAGGTCTATAATCAAGTTGCTTTATTAAACAACATGGGTTTTCCTAACTTTCAAAAAGGTGAACCTATTCATAACTTGATGAGAGAGATTAAAAAAGAAGTGAACAAACAAAAGAAACAAGACGAAGTGGTATTATGGAAAGAACTATTAGAGTTTTGGCCATTGTCTATAGTTGTACCATCATTGTTGCTTGCCATTTTGTTTGGTCCATATATAATGAGGTAACATGAATATATTTTATCTAGACAAAAACCCATACATAGCTGCTAAAATGTCTTGTGACAAGCACGTATGTAAAATGATTATAGAGTCTGCTCAGATGTTATCTACAGCACATAGAATGTTAGATGGCGAACACTATACAGGCAGGACTAAAAACGGTCATAAGATACAAAGATGGCGTCTAGACGAAGACAAAGAAGATTTAATTTACAAAGCATGTCATACAGGTCACCCTAGTACAGTGTGGGTAATGTCAAATGTATTTCACTATGCTTGGTTATACAAACATATGATTGCTCTTAATGACGAATTTAAATTGCGTTACAATCATACAGAGGATCATATGACTATACGTAAACTCAAAGAAGTATTACGACAACCACCGAAAAATATACCTATAAATAAGATTGCAACAGATCCAACACCTGCTATGCCAGATGAATGTAAAATACCTGGTGATGTGATTGGCTCTTATAGAAAGTATTATGTAATGAAGAAAAGAGAATTTGCTACCTGGAAAGCACCTGCTGTTATACCAGAGTGGTATGTAAACGGAGTTAAAGATGGCGAAGCATTTAAAGACAACAAGTAAAACTACATTTAAATTTGATGGTCGTAGTAGAGTATCAGATGACCATTATAGAAATAGATGGAATGAAATTTTTGGCAAAAAGAAAAACCCTATTGCTAAAGAAGTACGAACACCAAAATATAAACCAAAAGTTGTAGAATCTAAAAAGAAATACAATAGAAAAAAGAAAGAGAAGATAGATACATGGCAATGGACGTAAATCAAATAAGACCTTTGACATTAGACGAAGAAAAAATTTTAAGAGAAGGACTATCAGATGTAGAGGTTACATATGAAAATGTTGCTACACTTACAGTTGAAGACCCTTTTGCTAATTTAGAAATACAAGGTGACAATAGTTTACCACAGGATAAGATAGAGGAAGAAGTTATATATAGTAAAGAATAATGACTAAATCAAAAGAAAAAATATACGAGAGAAATCCTAATACAGGAGTTATCCGTTGGAGATATGTAGGCGAATCACCAGACAAATTTGGTTGGCCGAACTATGGAAGAATTTTAAATGAAAAGAAAAAAAATAAAAAAAAGTGAGTATTCTGATTTATACGATTGTATAAAAAGTGATCAAGTACCAGCAAACCATATTGCTGAATACTTTCAAGATGAAGACTTTTTTAAATATGTGAAAAGGAGAGAAAAGAAAAATGATTAAAGACGCATTGATCAAAAAATTAGAAGGCGATATTGAGGTGGCAAAAGCTGATCTTAAACTTTTTATGGATAAACCTATTGGTGTTGCAGAGCATATAGATTATGTTGTTACTGCTGAAAAAAAGTTAGAGGCATTGGCTACTGCTGAAGATAAACTATCATCACTTAAAAATTTACAATAGTGGCGTACAGTGTTAATGATAAGTGTATCATGTGTAAACACACTGATTGCGTTGAGGTCTGTCCTGTAGATTGTTTCTATGAAGGAGAGAATATGTTAGTGATCAATCCAGATGAATGTATTGATTGTGGTGTATGTGAACCAGAATGTCCTGAAGGAGCAATACTATCAGATATGGAAGAAGAAGGACAAAAGTGGATTGCATTTAACGATAAGTGGTCAAGACAGTGGCCAGTTATAACAGATAAAAAAGATAGTATGGATCCAGATAATAAACATAGAGACGAACCAGATAGATTAAATAAATATTTTAAGAACAAATGATACTAGATAAAATTAAAGAGACAGGTGAAAATTTACATATGTTAGAAGGACATGACCGACTTCATTATCTAGTAGACAAAGCAAAAGAAGTTAAACCATTACCAGAATGGCTAAAAACAGAAGCAAATAGAATACATGGTTGTGCTAGTAGACTATGGATAACTGGTATGAAAGACCCTAAAGATGGTTGTATGATATATCATGCTGATGGTGATTCTCATATAACAAAAGGTACTGCTAAATTGGTAACTGATATAGTTAATGGTGAGAAATGTGAAGAAGTTGCTAACTTAACTGTAGACAGTTTTACACCATTAGGAATAAAAGAATTACTTACTATGCAAAGACAAAATGGATTAGGTGAATTATTAAATAGAGTTATAGGAATTGCAAATGCCAATATACACGTTTAGAAATAAAAGAACTAAAAAAGAATTTACAGAAATGATGACCATTGCAGAAATGGAGACTTATATGAAGAAGAATAAGCACATAACACAAGTACCACAGGTACTAAATATATCAGGTGGTGTAATGGGTGTCAATATGAAGAACGATGGTGGTTGGAAAGACAATCTATCACGTATAGCAGAGGCACACCCTACTAGTGCATTGGCAGACAGATATAGAAGCCGATCATCTAAAGAAATTGCAACAAGAAATGTTGTACAGAAACACCTAAAAAGACAAGCAAAGGGGAAAAAATAATGGCGACAAAAGATTTACCAGATTACATGAGAGGTTTTGACCTTGTAGAAGATTGGGGAGTTACAGCAGTAGAAGCTCCGCCTAAACAAGAAGCACCAGTGGTTGATACAAAGCCAATGGAAAATGCTAGTTTAGAAATATCAAAGGTCAAACAAGACGTATCATCTATCAAGTCCATGATGAACGAAGTAATGCAGATAGTGGCAGAAAAAGATACTATTACTAAAGAAATATCAGATGAAGATACTAAAGCTAAATTTAAAGAGTTAGAGAAAGTAATATTACCGTTTCTATATAATTTAAGTAAGACAACAGAACCTTACATACATTGGCCTAACAGAGGTCCAATCATCAAGGCACAAATAGATAAAGTGCTAAAAATAACGAGAGGATAAAATGAAATTAAGTAATAATTTTAGTTTAAAAGAACTTACAGCTTCACAAACAGCTGAACGTAAGGGTATTAATAATAACCCTAACGAAGACCAGATTGAAAAGTTAAAGTTACTATGTGAAAACGTTTTACAAAAAATAAGAGATCATTATAAAAGACCAGTAACGATATCAAGTGGGTATCGTAGTCCTGAATTATGCGAAGCAATTGGCTCAAGTAAAAATTCACAGCATACTAAAGCCGAGGCCGCCGATTTTGAAATCTTGGGATTGTCCAACGCTGAACTATGTAAATGGATATCAGACAACCTAGAGTTTGACCAGATGATTCTGGAATACCACAAGTTAGATGAACCTAACAGTGGGTGGATACATTGTTCATACAAGGCTGAAGATAATAGAAAACAAATTTTACGTGCTTACAGAAATGAAAGTGGTAAAACTTGTTATGAGGCATACGATCCTAATTGAAAGTCAAAGCGTGACGAGTTAAGAAACTCTAGCGAATTAATAAACGACCATTTACAATTGTATAGGTCAACATGATATACTATGGAATATAAGAACAAGTTTGGTACGATAAATCTTTTAGAAGATAGTAAGTTTAAGAATAAAACTATTGCAGTTGCCATGTCAGGTGGTGCTGATAGTACCATGTTGTGCTATCTTCTTGCAAATACAATTCAAGAACAAGATTTAAATATTACAATACAACCTTACAATGGTCTTGATCTATGGGCACCTGGTGATGGTCAACAAGTACCTAAAATCGTATATTACATTAGAAACAAATTTCCATTTGTACAAATAAATTGGCCATTGTCAGTTGTATTTGATACAGATGGTGGTAAAGCACCATCAAAACACACTTATATAAAACCATTTTCAATTATGTTAGAAGAAAAAATAGTTGATTATACTATTCATGGTATATCAATGGGTCCACCTGAAGATATACAAAAAGGATTTAACAAAACACAAGGTCATCCAGATGGACTAGTAAGGTTACCTGGTGGGTTATATTGGGAAGAGTTAAATAAACAAGAAGATGATTTAGCACCATACAAAACAGTTGATAAAAGATTTATAATACAATCATACACTGATCATGGTGTTACCGATCTTTTAGATATGACAGCCTCTTGTATTGTACCTGGTCCGGGTTGTGGTGCATGTTGGTGGTGTCAAGAAAGAGAATGGGCAGTAAACGAAGTGTATTAAGGTTGACAAATCAACCAGAAAGTGATAGAATAAGTATATTATGAGCAAATTTAAATTTATAGAACTAGACAAAACACCTTTGCCTAAAACAAAGGGTAAAAGAATAGACGGCTTCAGATTTTATGAAGTAGATGGTAAACATTATCCGTCAATAACTACAGTACTTGGTATTCAAAAGAAAGCAGGTCTTCAAAAATGGCGAGACAGTATTGGTGAAGATGTTGCTAATTGGGAAATGAGACGAGCAGCCAACCGTGGTACAGCAACCCACAATTTAATTGAACAGTATCTAAAAGGCGAAACACCTAGTGAGAGAAGTGTATTACCTTTAGGCATGTTCAGACTAATCAAACCATACGTAGATCAAATTAATAACATACATTGTTTAGAAACAATTATGTACAGTAAGAAGTTAACTATTGCTGGACAAGTGGACTGTATTGCAGAATACAATGGTAAGTTGTCAGTAATTGATTTCAAGACAGCGAACAAAGAACGCCAAGAATCTTGGATTGAGAATTACTTTTTACAAACTTGTGCTTATGCTATTATGTACGAAGAATTATATGGTAAACCTATTGAACAATTGGTTGTTCTAATTGCAGGTGAAGATGGTTCTATGGTTCCTTACGTTAAAGAAAGAAAACCATATGAAGAAAATCTAGGAAAAGCTATACAAGACTTTTATAAATACTATGAGAAACTTAATAAAGATAAAGTGTAATGCAAAAATTAATCCTCCTATTTGTACTAATAAGTACAATAGCCTTATCAGAGGAAACGTATCAAAATAATACTAACTTAGCACCAAGTGAAATGCCTGTTATATGTGGACACCCGGACTATGTACACAAATTCATAACAAACAAAGGTTTTATATTAGAGAACGCAAGTTTAGGTAGAGCAGGTGCAAGACCTGATGGTGAGCCTGTAATGATGATTGTAATGTATTCTAAAGACGATCAGATTATAGCTACTGTTGATATACCTACAGGTGAATCTACTTGTATCATGTATCATACGTTTGATAGGTCAGACATAAAGGTAAATAATTAATGATGAAAATGAATAGTAAATCTTTCTCAATAGAGATAGAGAAATGTGTAAGAAAAGAAAAGATATCTTATATGGACGCAATAATACATCTATGTGACCAAAAAGATTTAGATCCAGGTAAAGTCAACTCATTTATTAACAAACAAATAAAAGAAAAATTGAAAGTAGAGGCGATCAACTTAAAACTATTAAACATACCAAAACAAGGATCGCTACCGGTATAGAATGCATGATGGATTTGACGTATTTAAAACATATCTGGCAATAAAACTACATTTTACTACAGATAATTATGACTATTTTGATTATGGTGGTAAAGTCAATTGTAAACTAGATACATTTACGAAAAGAAATGATAGGTATTTCTTTCATAAATTGAGTAAGCAGTATGATAAATATAACATAGTAGATTTCTTTGTTGCTAATTTTTTAGACAACGATAAGAAATGGGTAGGAAACTTATTAGAAAAAGATGGCAAAACTATTTACCTCAATTATAGACGATATTCAGATAGTGTTAATTACCATTTTAGAGGTGATTGTACAAATATTAATACCGATTTTATTAGTCATAGCCTTTCTTTTGATGATGGTTTATCTGCTGTTAGAGGCCAGCATCCACGCTTGCTCAAACTTCTTCTCTCCAAAAAAGTAAACTTTCAAACAATGGTGATTCTAAATTACCATTTGAACTTCATAAAACAATGGGACAAACAGATTACAGAGAAGTTTGTATGGCCTAATCTATCAAAACGTCTTAAAAAACATAGAAAATTCATCAAATTCAACGAAACAGAGACTAAATTAACGTTAAAGGACGTGTTTGTTCACTAAATGTTCTGGTTGTTATTTACTTGCCTTTTTGATAAAAATAGTGTATATTATACCAATAACAAAAGGGAAAACACTATGAAAAAATATATAACATTTATTATCACACTAAACATCTTATTATGGTTTGGTTTATCTAGTATTGCTAAAGCTCATCATAAACCAGAAGAACAATACTTCTCTGGTAATAACTATTCAGTCCCAGGTAGTGATAATTACCAAAAGTTAGAAACAGAATTAGTTGATAACAAACTTTCTCAATATGTTCAAAAACAATTAGATAATAGAGATAAAACGGGATTAG
>ERZ1046148.897-NODE-897-length-16304-cov-55.100745_pt1 | contig 16304 bp, 12 predicted proteins | sample MGYA00383090_ERZ1046148 | MGnify/ENA primary metagenome ERZ1046148 (study PRJEB29581, sample SAMEA5548360) | metagenome | biome: marine; feature: coastal; material: water | depth 25 m | study: Short-term variability in the microbial, nano- and picoplankton... | reverse complement strand
GCACTTGAAACTTTGCCACATGTTTGATTATTACTCATTACCTTCCATGGGCTGGCACATCCTCCAATAAATGGGTCACCCTCAACAACGAGTCCAACGAGCTTTTTCTTAACCCCTTCGGAGCGTATTTTGTGCAGCGCTTTTCTACTGAGATATTCAGCTTCTTTATCAAGTTGACAAAAATTACCTAACGGGAGTTCTAACGGATTACTATTGATATCCATGTCGTTACCCCAAGAAAAAAGACCTGATTCCACTCTTTCAATATTATTTGGTGTTCCTGGCTTGATGTCATATTTTTTTCCAGCATTAGCAACTATATCCCAAAGTTTATTCCCTTGAGAGCCATCACGAAGGTAGAGTTCAAAGCCCCCTTGCTTACTCCAACCAGATTTTTGAACAATTAGTGGGATTCCTTCTAATTCATATTCTTTAAAAAAGAAGTACTTAATGTCTTTAACCCATTCACCAAATAAATCAATCATTAAAGGTAAGTGGTTTGGTCCTTGGATTGCCAAGGGAGAAACATCTGGTTCACAGATTTGAACATTCCATCCAAGGCCACATGCTAATCCTTTAGTCCAAAGCAGAACGTCGCTATCAGCAATTGAAAGCCAAAAGTGACCTTCACCCAATCTTAAAATAATAGGGTCATTAATGATTCCTGCATCCTCATCAGTAATTAGTGCATATTTTCCTTGACCGATTTGTAATTTAGATAGGTCTCTTGAAGTAATATATTCAACAAATCTATAGGCATCAGTTCCTGTTATTTCAACTTGACGCTCTGCTGCTACGTCCCACATGGTGACGTTATTCATTAAGTTCCAATAATCAGCCTCAGAGCCTTCATAAGAGGTAGGCATAATCATGTGATTATAAATTGTAAAAGTTTTGGCACCGGCTCTTAGAGTAGACTCATAATAAGGAGATTTCCTTAAGCGGTCTGAAAGCGTAAAGTTGACATGTCCATCCATTGAATTACTCCCGGTTATGAGATAAGTCCTCAGTTGGTCTTACAAAGGTAAAAAAATTGTATTTTATACCTTATTATTAAGAGCTTTCAACTATAAAGCATTAGCTGGAATTTCGCAAGATTGAAGCCATTGTTTAAATTTTTCTTGTATTTCTATTAGTGCAGTATTGTCTTTCGCTTCAAAGCGTAAAACTAAACAAGGTGTTGTATTAGAAGGCCTAACAAGTCCCCAGCAGTCCTCATAGTCTACTCTTACGCCATCAATGGTGTTGATGTTGGCACCAGGAAAATCTATATTACTTGATAAGGCATCCATTGCATCGAACTGTTGACCATGTTTGTCAAAGTTGATGTTGATTTCTGGGGTGCTTAAGTTAACTGGCAATTCATCAAACAGCTCAGAGCAAGACTTATCACTATTAGAGACTATTTCTAAGAGCCTTGCTGCTGTGTATAAAGCGTCATCGAATCCATACCAGCGCTCTTTAAAGAATATATGACCTGACATTTCACCGGCTAAATCTGCACCAGTCTCTTTAAGCTTCTTTTTAATGAAGCTATGCCCAGTCCTAGACATTATTGGCTCACCTCCAAACTCAAGAATGACTTTAGGCAAAAGTGAAGTGCATTTAACATCAAAGATAATTTTTGCTCCTTTGTTGCGGCTTAGTACATCTTTTGCGTAAAGCATCATTTGCTGATCTGCCCAAACCACTCGACCTTTGTTGTCTATCAATCCCAATCTATCACCATCTCCATCAAAGGCAAGTCCTAGGTCAGCACCTGTCTCGATAACCTCTTGAATTAGATCCTCTAAATTTTCAGGTTTCGAGGGGTCTGGATGGTGATTAGGAAATCTTCCATCAACTAGACAAAATAGTTTAGAAATTTTTACTCCTAAAGTCTCAAATAGTTGAGGAGCTATATTCCCCGCAACTCCATTTCCACAATCGATGACAACTTTCAGCTCTTTTTCTAATTGTATGTCTGATTTAATTGTATCTATATAGTCCTGATCAATATTGATAGAGGTCGATGTTCCATGCCCATTTGTGAAATCATTTTCTAAAATTCTTGAATATAGAGCTTGAATTCTCTCAGCAGAGAGGGTCTCTCCCGCGATCATAATCTTTAATCCATTGTATTCAGCTGGATTATGTGATCCTGTAATCATGACGCCAGATGAGGCAGCTTTAGTATAGGTCGCGAAATAGACAACTGGTGACGGAACCATGCCTATGTTAACGACATGGCATCCACTCTCAATAAGTCCTGAAATTAATGCCTCAGATAGCTCAGGTCCAGAAAGGCGACCATCCCTTCCAACTACGACTCCTCTCTCACCCATAGCAATTGACTCGCTACCAACTGCTTTGCCAATTAATTTAACTATATCAGACGTAAGCTCCGTCTCAACAATACCTCTAATATCATATGCTTTGAAGATTGAACTTGGAATATTCATTAAGTGCTATTTAAAATAGATGAAGGGGTTATTTTAACAAACATTTATTTTGCAAATTGAAAGAAGATTTGCTAGTTGTTAAATATTAAATAACCCTGAAGCCATAAAAAACAATATAGAAGCTTGCTGGTATTCTCATCCCTTAAAAAAGCTTAGATAAATTGTTTGATATTAATTTTTCCTTCATTAAAAGTCTCATATTGTTAAGAGCTATATTAAGGTAGTTTTGGGTTAAATTTTTAGGGATAATGTGCATTAGTTTAGATTTGCAACAACTCCTGTTGAATTAAATTAATTTATATGTCTCAAAAAGATATTGACCCCCAAGAAACCATTGAGTGGTTAGAGGCTTTTAGATCTGTCGCTAGATTTGAAGGCCAAGATCGAGCAAAATACATTCTTCAAAAATTAATGGACATGGCCCATGAAGATGGAATGAATCTTCCAGAGGGTGTAAATACAGCCTATTTAAATTCAATTCCGGTAGAAAAAGAAACCGAGCTCGTTGTGAAGCATGAGATTGAGCATCGAATTAAGTCGATTATTCGATGGAACGCAATGATCATGGTTGTCAAAGCAAATCAAGTCTCTTCAGAACTTGGTGGACATATTGCTTCTTTTGCTTCAAGTGCAACACTTTATGAAGTTGGTTTTAATCATTTTTATCGTGGAAATGATTTAGAGCAGGGTGCTGATTTAATCTTTTTCCAAGGCCATATTGCTCCTGGGATTTACTCGAGGGCTTTTTTAGAAGGAAGAATAACTGAAAAGCAAATGCTTAACTTTAGGCAGGAGGCTAACCAAGAGGGTTTGTCGTCTTATCCACATCCATGGCTAATGCCAAATTTTTGGGAGTTTCCAACAGTTTCAATGGGTTTGGGCCCAATTATGGCAATATTTCAAGCTCGCTTTATGAAGTACCTTCAGCATCGAGATATCATTAAAACGGATAAAAGAACGGTTTGGGCCTACCTAGGAGATGGGGAAACTGATGAGCCTGAATCACTTGGTGCAATATCTCTAGCTGGTAGAGAGAAGCTTGATAATCTTATTTTTGTTATTAACTGCAACCTTCAGAGGCTGGACGGCCCAGTTCGAGGCAATGGTAAGATAATTCAGGAACTCGAGGGAATGTTTCGAGGAGCGGGTTGGAATGTAATTAAAGTGATTTGGGGTAGGGGTTGGGATAAGCTTCTAGAGAACGATACCTCGGGTCTTCTCAAACAACGAATGGAAGAAGTAGTTGATGGGGAGTATCAAGCTTATAAGGCTAAGGATGGTGCTTATGTTCGTAAACATTTTTTTGGTAAGTATCCTGAAACACTTAAGCTGGTTGAGCATATGTCAGATGAAGAGATATATGCCTTAACTCGAGGCGGTCATGATCCAAATAAGGTCTATCAAGCATATAAAGCCGCCAAAGAACATAAAGGTCAGCCAACAGTTATATTAGCTAAAACCGTCAAAGGTTACGGAATGGGTGAAGCGGGTGAAGGAAAAAATACAACACACAGCCAAAAAAAATTAGGAGTTGATGCGCTTGTTCGTGTCGCTGAGCGTTTTGACATACCCGTTACTCAGAAAGATGCCGAGGAGCTTAATTTTTATAAGCCTGCTGAGGATAGCGAGGAGTTAACATACTTAAGAGAGAGGAGAGAGGCTTTGGGGGGTTATTTGCCTTCAAGAAATTTTGAGCTAGAGTCTTTTGAAATACCAAAATTAAACGTTTTTGAGACACTTTTAAAATCTACTGATGAAAAAGAAATGTCTAGCACAATGGCATTTGTACGCTTTTTATCGTTACTAATTCGTGACAAAGAGATTGGGCCTAGAGTAGTGCCTATTGTTCCTGATGAGGCTCGAACTTTCGGCATGGAGGGTCTTTTTAGGAAAATGGGTATTTATTCATCATCTGGTCAACTTTATGAGCCCGAAGACTCAGATAAGGTGATGTGGTACAAGGAAGATATTAAAGGCCAAGTATTGCAGGAAGGAATTAATGAAGCTGGGGCAATTTCAGATTGGATTGCTGCAGCAACAGCATATGCGTCTCACAATGTTACGATGATTCCATTTTATATTTACTACTCAAAGTTTGGTTTCCAAAGGGTTGGTGATCTTGCTTGGGCGGCTGGAGATATGCAAGCAAAAGGTTTTTTGATGGGTGGAACTGCTGGAAGAACAACGCTCGCTGGCGAAGGTCTTCAACATCAAGATGGAGACTCATTGATTGTTGCGAACACAATTCCAAATTGTATTTCTTATGACCCAACCTATGCTTATGAGCTTGCTGTAATTCTTTGTGAAGGTATGAGGCGTATGTATGAGGATATGGAAAATGTTTTTTATTACATTACGTTGATGAATGAGAATTACGCACACCCTGAAATGCCTAAGGGCGTTGAGGAAGGTATTATTAAAGGGATTTACCCTTTAAAAACAGTTGGAAAATCTAAAATTGAAGTGCAATTACTAGGAAGCGGCGCTATTCTCAGAGAGGTTGAGAAAGCTGCAGAGATTCTTGAAAAAGACTGGGGTGTTATGTCTCATATATGGAGTGTAACGAGCTTCAATGAAATCACAAGAGAGGCGCAAAAGACCGATCGTGAAAACTTGTATAGCAACAGTAAAACAATAAAAGTACCATTCATAACTAAATGTTTTAGTAAGTCCAAAGGGCCAGTGATTGCCGCGACTGACTATATGAGAAATTATGCAGAGCAAATTCGCAAATATGTTCCTTTGCGTTATGAAGTGTTAGGTACGGATGGATTTGGACGCTCTGACTCACGTAAAGAGCTTAGATACTTTTTTGAGGTAAATGCAAACTATATTGTTTTTACTTCACTAAAAGCACTTGTTGACGATGGCCTATTGGATGCTAAAACAATCAAAAGAGCAATCAAAAAACTTAATATAGACGTTAATAAGTCTAACCCAATGTACACCTAATTTAAGAATGAATACTCAGCAATTCATTGAGCAACTAAAGTTAGAGTCTGAGTTAAAGTTTTCTGATTTTTTAGATTTAATTGATCGTGACTATCATTTCACAGATATCGCTTTTGAAAATGGCAGTATTTTTAATTCAAAAGATGAAAATCAAGGCTCTGCTAAGGTGTTTTGTTTTGGTTACATGCATTCACTCTCTGAGCAAGAGACTCTTAAGTGTTTTGCAGAACATTACCAGACAGTATTAGAATCTATTGAGGATAGAAACTCACATTTAAATATTCGTAGTTTTATTGAAAATGGTTGGCAAGGATTAGTAATTGATTTTGATGCTTTAACTACTAAAAGTTAATTAGTATGGATCAGACAATCACGTCAGAACAAAGTAAGGCATTTCATAAAGGCGTGTATGCAACATTTCTTGGAGCGTTTCTTGTTCTATTTCAGATTGGAATTTATTTTGTTTATATTCCATGGAATGCAGAAAGGCTTCAAATCACAGAGGCTGAAATTGGAATTGGATTGCTTGTATTTGGATTGTTGAACTTAATTGGTAATCAGACTTCAGGGCGTCTTGTTGTTCCTAGATTCGGGACTAAAAATTCAATTGTAATTGGTCTTTTAGGGATTGCATATTGCCCATTATTGCTAATATTATCACCAAATTATTATTGGTTTTTAATGGCTTTTATGCCTTTTGGTTTTTTTGTTGGTTTGTTTAGTCCATCCTCTCAATCACAAATTTCTATGATTGAAAGCAAAACCTCAAGGATTTTGACGCCTCTCTACCATGCAGCCTTTAGCTTTGGCTCTTTAATGGGTGCTTTCAGTGCGTTCTTTACGATTAAGTACATTGAAAGTCCAGTATTGATATTTTCAATAACAGGCACTGCGTTAATAATTGGAGCATTGGTAATTTATAAATTTGGGCTAAATAAATCATATGAAAACCTTGAAAAAACTCCAAAATTTAAGCTTCCTAATAAATCAATATTGATCTTTGGAATATTGATGATGCTTAATTATGCAACAATGGGCATTATTTTAGATTGGTCAGCTCTCTGGCTAACAAAGGATTTATTGGTTCCTTTGTATCTTGGCGGTGCAATAATATTTGCGTTTAATATTGGTGAAATATTTGCCAGATTAATTGCCTCAAAAATGATTAACAGGTTAAGTGAAAAGTTGGTTGGCGGCTATCTAAGTATTGCTGCGGGTGTGGTTTTATTTATCTCAATATTGACATCCAATTTTTATGTTATCGTTTTTGGAATGCTACTTTTTGGATTTGGAACTGCAAATTTTATAGCAATTATTTTTAGATTAGCAATTCGCATTACTGATGAGCCGATCGGTCTAACAGTTGCAAATCTAATTACTCTTGGTTTTGCTGGCTTTATTTTTGGGCCCGCTTTGGTTGGCTATTTGGCAGAATTTTTAAGCCTAACCTTTAATATGTATTTATTAAGTGTTGTCTGGGGACTTAATGGAGTCGCTCTACTAGTAATGATGCAGCGCATCAATTCTAGTAATTAATAGTGAGGCGGCTTATCATCGTTTATTTGAGATATGTTTGAGGTAGAATCAGAATGATTCGATAGTTTCTCATTTGTTTCTTTAAGTTTTGAATTAAGTTGCTCAATCTTCTCTCCTTGACGAAATACCACCATATTAAGATCATCAATCATATTCTGAAGGAAGGCAATTTTTTCTTCAAGTGCTACTAATTTTTCTTCTGACATTATTCTATCCTGAATAAAAAAGCCACCTTGCGGTGGCTTTGATTTTTTACTTTTCTATAAGTACCTTTCTAGAAAGTTTGATTCGTCCTCGGTCAACTCCAAGTACTTTAACTTCAATTTCTTCACCTTCTTTAAGGTAGTCCTCAACTTTTTCAACTCTCTCATGTGCAATTTCAGAAACATGTAAAAGGCCATCTTGATTTGGCATGATTGTGACAAACGCACCAAATTCAACTATTTTTGCAACCTTACCCATATAGACTTTATTAACTTCAGGGACAGCAGTTACGTCTTTTACCATTTGAACTGCCTTTTCAAAGCTTTCAGAGTCATTAGCAAAAACGTTAACATTGCCATCGTCATCTACATCAACACTCGCTCCAGATTGAGCAACAATTCCTCTAATAGTCTCACCACCTTTACCAATAACATCTCTGATTTTATCAGTAGGAATTTTTATAACTTTAGTTTTAGGAGCATTCTTAGAGGCCGTATTAGGCTCTGAAATAACCTGATTCATTTGACCAAGAATATTCAGTCTTGCATCTTTGGCTTGCTTTAGTGCAATAGACATAATGTCTTCAGTGATACCGTCTATCTTGATATCCATTTGAAGAGCATTGATTCCTTTTGAAGTGCCCGCAACCTTAAAGTCCATATCACCAAGATGGTCTTCATCACCTAGGATGTCTGTTAGCACTGTAAAGCGCTCATCATCTTTTACTAAGCCCATTGCGATACCTGCAACTGGAGTTTTTAAAGGAACGCCTGCATCCATCAAGGATAGTGACGAACCGCAAACACTTGCCATAGAGCTAGATCCATTAGATTCTGTGATTTCTGAAACAACACGGATTGTGTATGGAAATTCTTCTAAATTTGGAAGACACGCTGAGATACCTCTTCGCGCTAACCTTCCATGACCAACTTCACGTCTCTTAACACCCATAACTCTGCCAGTTTCACCAACACAGTATGGAGGGAAGTTGTAATGAAGCATAAAATGATCTTCAATTCGATCGTTTGATTCCAGTTTTTCAATTAACTGTGCATCTCTCTTAGAGCCTAAGGTAGTCACTACTAAGGCCTGAGTTTCACCCCTAGTGAAAAGTGCAGAGCCATGCGTATTTTCAAGAACGCCAGTTTCAATAGCAAGCTCTCTAACAGTTGAGTTATCTCGACCATCAATTCTTGGCTCACCAGCTAGAATGCGCTCTCTAACAGTTGATTTTTCAATTTTTTTAATATAGTTTTTTACTTCATCTTCGCTTATGGATTCATCTTCATTGACAAATTCCTCTAATGCAGCATCTTTAACTTCACCCATTTTTTCATATCTCTCTATCTTGTCAACAGTTTGATACGCTTCAGAAATTTGACTTTCAAATTTAGATTTGATTGCTGTCAATAGAGACTCATTGTCTGCTGGAGCAACCCACTCTCGAGGAGCTATACCAACTTCTTTGGCAAATTCAGCAACATTGTCAATTACTACTTGAAACTGCTCATGAGCAAACATAACGGCTCCAAGCATAACTTCTTCGGTTAGTTCACTTGCCTCTGACTCAACCATTAATACTGCGTCCTTTGTTCCTGCAACAACCATATCTAACTCAGATGTTTCTAATTCTGAATAGGTTGGATTAACAATATAACTTCCATCTTTAAAGCCAACACGAGCAGCGCCAATTGGACCCTTAAATGGTACTCCAGAGATTGCAAGTGCAGCTGAAGTTGCAAGCATAGCTAAGACATCTGGATCAACATCTTTGTTAGCAGAGATGACTTGAATCATTACCTGAACCTCATTCATGTAGCCATTTGGAAATAATGGTCGAATAGGGCGATCGATTAGCCTTGATGTGAGTGTTTCTTTTTCGCTTGGTCTTCCTTCTCTTTTAAGGAAGCCACCTGGAATTTTTCCAGCGGCGTATGTTTTTTCAATGTAGTCAACCGATAAAGGGAAGAATGATTGACCTGGCTTTGCTTCTTTTGCACCAACAACACTAACCAGTACTTGTGTGTCATCCATGCTTGCTAGGACAGCGCCATGTGCCTGTCTTGCAACTCTTCCAGTTTCGAATGTAATTTGACTGTTGCCAAACGTAAAACTTTTTTGAACTATATTCATGTCCATTGTGTTACTCCAATAAAATAAAAAATGTTTTATGGTTTAACGCAATAAGCTTTATATAAAACATACCTTGCAGGTATGCTTGAGATAAAACTTACCTAAATCCATAAAACAGTTGAATTATCCCCTAATTTTTTTCCTCAAATAAACTAATTTATTAGTTGTTAGAATGCCTAAGAGCGCTATTAATTAACTAATTTTTCTTATATTTTAGGGTGCGTTTCTTCTAAAAGTGATAAAGCAGAGAATTGAAGAGCAAGAGACTTATTCTGATCATTAACCCTAACCTTTCTAGTGTTGCAAAAATCAATAATAAAATCATCACAAATGTCATTTATTTGTAAAGTATTTCCATTGATAAATACAACTAACTCATGATCAATAAATTGATACGCAATTCGACTTAAAGGATGAAGATTGTAAGCCACAGACTCTTTAATAATCACAGGGTTTTCAAACGCAACTATCTCATTGAATTTTTCCTCATCTAGGGGGTCAAGTTTTGTTACAAAACACCCAAAAAAAGTATTAGGTAACTCTTTGTTTTTAATCAATTCTTTTAATTTTTCAATGGCTGTATTTGGTATTTCAGCAGAACCGCCATAATCTAACCATAAGGGATCTAAATAGTAGGCATTGTTATGTTTATTTGTAGTTAGTTCTAGTGACTCTATCATTTCATTGGCTGAGTAAGATCTGTAACCAATTGAGAGCGTGATACATTCATTGTCAATACTTACACCATGGTGAGCAATTCCAGGTGGAATATAAACAATATCCCCAGGTTCAGCAACCCAAGTTGTTTCTTTTTCAAAGCTTTTCATAATACGAAGCGGACTATTTGGAACATAATTATTGGGATTACAGTCAATCGAACTTATTTGCCACTCTCTTTTTCCATGCCCTTGAAGTAAAAAAACATCATAATGGTCGTAGTGAGGACCAACACTCCCCCCTAACGATGCAAACGAAACCATTGCATCATCAAATCGCCATCTCGGTATAAAGTCGAACTCATCTATCAGTTCATAGATTTCTTGAATATGTTTGTCCACTCCCTGAACCAATAATGTCCATTCATTATTAGGAGTATTTTTAAAAGAATTATCATTAAATGGGCCGTACTCAAGGGTCCACATGTTTTTTAAAACTGAACCCTTAACGATTCTAGATTCAAATTCATCTTCACAAGACAATCCAGCAAGCTCATCAGGGGATAAAGGTGAAATAAAGCCAGGAATTGCATTCTTAATAAATAGTGGTTTTTTTTGCCAGTACTCTTTTAAGAATTCTTCTTTTGAAATGTCGCCAAAATGAATCATTTTATTTCTAATATTATTTTTATTAATTATCTATTAACATATAGGCTTTTTAGAATATTATTCTAAATTTTTAAAGATAATTTTTTTTCATACTTTTTATTATTAGCATGGCGATCCAAGAAGAAACTAAATTGGCCTCAATTATTGACTTACAAAAGCATCCTATTGATGAAAATCATTACAGGGAAAAATGTAAAACCAAGTTAGATAAAAGTGGCGTTCTTGTTCTAGATAATTTTCTTTTTGAGAGCTCGGTTAAAAGTATTCTTGCTGAAGCCAAAGCACAAGAGAATTTAGCTTATTATTGCGTTAATGAGCACAATGTTTACCTTGACCCTTTCGATAAAGAACTTAGTAAGTCTCATCCACGAAACAAAACAGTATCCTCCTCAAAGGGCTGTATAACAGATGATCAAGTTCCTGAAAAATCATCCTTAAGGGCTCTTTATAACTCGCCAACATTCAAAGATTTTCTGTGTGTTGTTCTTGGTGAAACAGTTTTATATAAGTACGATGATAATTTATCTTCAATCAATATTCACTATGCAAAAGAAGGGCAAGAGCTTGGATGGCATTTTGACAACTCTTCATTTGCAATTACTCTCTTAATACAAAAGCCAGAAGCTGGAGGGCAATTTGAATATATTAGACAATTTAGGAATTCTGATAATAATGATAACAATTATGATGGGGTCTTAGATTTACTAAATGGTAGTTGCAATCCTGAAAAATTATTAATGGAAAATGGCACTCTCGTTTTATTCAGGGGGAAGGATGCCATTCACCGTGTTACGCCAACAATTGGTAATAGAACTCGAATATTATCAGTTTTAGCCTACAACTCAAAACCTGACGTGAGCCTCTCAGAATCAGCAAGAATGACCTTTTTTGGAAAGCTTTATTGATTTATTATGAAAAAAAGTACTAAAGGATTAGGGCTCTATGACTCTCTAGATCATACAGAGATTGAGAATGAAAAAAAATTATTGGATGTTTATCAAAAATGGGCTTCGTTATACGACAAAGATAATGATGATGAATTAGGAACTGTATCGCAGCCTAACTCTGTTCAAATTTTTCAAAGATATGTTAAAGATAAAACTAAAAACATAATTGATGTTGGGTGTGGGACAGGTTTGGTTGGACTTCAGCTTAAAAAACTTGGATACAAAAACTTTGACGGTATAGATATTTCAAAAGAGATGATTGATATTGCAGTTGATAGGGGTTATGAATCTTTATTTCTTGGAAATCTTAATGAGTCACTTCCTGTCGAGAGTAATAAATATGAAGCTGCAATTTGTGTTGGAGTTTTTACTCATGGTCACGTTGGCCCAAGTCGACTCGAGGAGCTAGCAAGAATTGTCAAGCCTGGAGGAATAATATGTTTTACAGTGAATGAGGATGTTTACGAATCCTATGGCTTTGATGATGCAATTAAGTCGCTAGAGGCAGAGAGTGTATGGAAGGTTTTAGAGCTTAGTAAGAAAAACTATATGATGAAAAAAAATGTTAAGGGCCTTTACTGTATTACTGAAGTAATCTAAATGATGCTTGTTAAATCATTAAAATGAATTTTTTTTAATTCAAATAAAAAATGAAAAAGACTTTCCAATTAATCCACCCCAAAATAAAACCTGCTAGGCTTATTGAAGCGGTCAGACGTGATGTGAAAAAATACATTAAAAGAGAGAAGAGAAAATCATTACCTGAAGGGGTTGATTATTGGGATTTTGATTGCAAGTATGGCCCAACAGAAGCTAAAGCTGAAATCATTTTAACTTCAGAAATTAGCAAGTGTATTTCAGAGGCAGAGGCTGAAAATCTAGAATCATTTTATTTAGAGATTCTTGCCAAACCTGGCCATAAGAAAAACCTTAAGACTTTTGAGACGCTAGATAAAAACTAAAATAATTTTCTACTGATGGTAGTTCGGCGCTTCTTTCGTAATTGAAACATCATGAACATGGGACTCTGTCATTCCAGCAGTAGTAACCTGTACAAACTTGACTTTAGTTCTCATAGCGTCAAGATTCTTGCATCCTGTATATCCCATGGATGACCGAATCCCGCCAACCATCTGGTGAATAATTGGCCTAATTGAGCCTTTATAAGGAACCCTTCCTTCAATCCCTTCTGGAACTAGTTTTTCAGCTGCAAGCTCAGCTTGAAAGTAGCGATCTGAGGAGCCATGAGCTTGACCCATGGCACCAATAGAGCCCATTCCACGATAAGCTTTATAGGACCTACCTTGAAACAATTCAACTTCACCAGGGGATTCTTCAGTTCCAGCAAGCATTGATCCTAGCATGACGCAATGCGCTCCTGCTGCAAAGGCCTTTGCAGCATCACCAGAATAACGAATACCGCCATCAGCGATCACAGTAACTTTTGTACCTTTTAAGGCCTCTGCAATATCAGAGATTGCACTAATTTGAGGGACACCAACACCTGCCACGATACGAGTTGTACATATACTTCCAGGTCCAATTCCAACTTTAACGCAGTCAGCACCCGCTTTAGCTAAATCGATTGCAGCTTCTGCAGTCGCAATATTGCCAGCGATAATTTCTAAATTTGGAAAGTCTTTTTTGGTCTTCTTAACGCGATCAATAACGCCTTGAGAGTGACCATGAGCGGTATCAATTACGACAACGTCAACACCTGCATCAACTAAGGCACTTATTCTCTCACTAGACTCTTCTCCGACGCCAACAGCTGCAGCAACGATTAACCTTTCTAAATCATCCTTTGCCGCCTTAGGAAAGTCACTTGTTTTCTTAATATCACTCACAGTGATCATTCCACCTAATTTAAATTTGTTATCGGTAACTAAAACCCTTTCAATACGGTGCTTTTGGAGAAGTTTTCGAACAGTTTCCATTGAAGTGCCTTCAGATACTGTAATCAGAGATTCTTGAGGCGTCATAACATTTTGTACAGTTTCATCAAGACGGGTTTCAAATAAAACATCTCGACTGGTTATAAGCCCAACTAATGTGTTGTTTGATACTACCGGCATTGCAGAAATGCCGTGTTGAGCTTGAAGATCAAAAACATCTTTGATAGTGGCAGATGGATCAATACTAATAGGATCTCTAATAATTCCTGACTCAAATCGCTTTACTTTTCTAACCTCTTTGGCTTGAGATTCAATAGACATATTTTTATGGATAACACCCATTCCTCCTTCTTGCGCAATTGCAATGGCAAGTTTGCCTTCAGTAACTGTATCCATTGCAGCAGAAATGATTGGCGTATGCAGGGTAATTTTTTTTGTAAGTTTAGATGTTAAACTGACTTGTTTAGGGAGTACTTCAGAATGAGCAGGGACCAACAAAATATCATCAAAGGTAAGTGCTTTTTTTAATTCTTTCATTAAGTTCTCCTAATAATTAAAACCGTCTTCTTTTAAGAAGGTTGGGGACAATAAAGCCAATAACCATGCCAAAGAATAGCACTATTGCGCCTACGATAAACCAATTTCTTGAGCTTGTATCTTTTTGAATCTGAGTATTATTCACCGCTAACTGGAGCTCAGCCCTTAACTGTAATTTTTCTTGAATAAGTTTTTCATTGTCGTGTTCAAGTTTTAATGCATCTTGGTAGATTTGCTCGACATGCTCTTTTTCAGCTTGCGACTTTGAACTTTGAACAACTAGGTCAGTATTTTCTTGCTTCAGAGACAATAGCTGGCTTTCTAGTTCATCTTTTTCGCCACTCAATTTTGAGATTAGAAGCTTGTTAGCGTTATAAGTTCTTGTTAATTTTTTTAGTTTTTCTCTCGAAGAAGGGTCTGGAGACAAATAAAATGATTTAATCCAGCCAATAGTGTCATCAAACTGAATTTGAGCCCATCCATCTTCAGTGCTTTGCAATAGAGAAAGTTCTGTTCCTGAAGGAAGCAGACGAATTATATTGTTACCAAAAGATTTATCTGAACGAATAGGTAAATCAAGTTGATCGGTAATGTAGACAAAAGATTCAGCACTAACCTTGAGAGTTAGGGTTAATAAAGCTAGAGAAAGTGCTATAAATTTAATCATAATAATTTTTTAATTAATATTCTATCTTGTCGACAGGTTTTAAAATATATTTTTTGTGTTTTTTCAATGAATTACAATATTTTTCTTTATAGTTTAGAAATTTTTTCTAATTGTTGTTCTAAATCTTTTAAAGCGCTTTCAGCTGATGCTAGCTTTTCTTTTTCATTTTTGACAACTGCCTTAGGGGCGCCATTAATAAATTTTTCATTGTTAAGCTTGGCTGAAAACTGAGATTTAAGTTTCACCAACTTTTCAATCTCCTTGTTGAGTCTCTCACGTTCAGCACCTTTATCGATTAGACCTGCTAGTGGTATTAGAATTTTCATTTCACCAACTAGTGCTATTGCCGATTCTGGCTCTTCGTCATTCGCGGATAGTAAATCAACAGTATCAAGCTTAGCAAGAGCAAATAGCATCGCTTTGTTATTTTCGATATAGGATTGATCCTTTTTACTATAGCTCTTGATAAAACACGGTAGTGGCTTTCCGGGAGAGATATTCATTTCTCCTCTAATTTTTCTGATACCAAGTATGAATTGCTTTAACCAGTTTATTTCAGTCTCTGCATCAGCATTTTGTAGTTCTTTGACTAGCTCTGGGAATGGTTGCGAAATTAGTTTACCGGTTGATTTGGATTGTAATTTTTGTGATTGCTCAAATATTTCTTCAGTAATAAATGGAATGATTGGATGAAGTAAAACCAACGTCTCAGTTAAAACCTTTAGCAGAGTAGCCTCGCACCCCTGCTTAGTTTCAGCATTTTCTAGAAGTGGTTTTGATAGTTCAAGATACCAGTCACAGTAGTCATGCCAGACAAATTCATATAGTGTCTGACTCATTAGGTCTAATCGATAATCTGCCAAGTGTTTTTCAACTTCAGTCTTAACATGCTGAAGTCTAGAAAGTATCCATTTATCTTGGCTAGATAATTCTGCATCAAGGTTAATTGATTTTGAATCAAGGTTCATTAAAACAAAGCGAGAGGCATTCCATAATTTATTACAGAAATTACGGTAACCCTCAACCCTTTTGAGGTCAAATTTGATATCACGTCCAAAAGATGCCAGAGCAGTAAATGTGAATCTTATTGCGTCAGTTCCAAATGACGGGATTCCGTTAGGAAACTCTTTTTTGGTTTGTTTTTGAATTTTTTCTGCCAGTTTAGGCTGCATCATCCCTTGAGTTCTTTTTTCAAGGAGATCTTTAAGACTAATGCCATCAATAAGGTCAATAGGGTCCAACACATTTCCTTTAGATTTGCTCATTTTTTGCCCATTACCGTCTTTAATGAGGCCAGTAATATAGATATCTCTAAATGGGACATCATTGGCAAATTTAAGTCCAAACATTATCATTCGAGCAACCCAGAAAAAAATAATGTCAAATCCAGTAACGAGAACACTGGTTGGGTAAAAACGAGACATCTCAGGTGTTTCTTCAGGCCATCCAAGAGTTGAGAAGGGCCATAATGCAGATGAAAACCATGTATCCAATACATCTTCATCTTGAGTTAACTCAGCATCAATGCCAGCTTGTTTTTGAGCTTCCTCAATGTTATCTGCGACATAAAAATTACCTTTAGCGTCATACCAAGCAGGGATACGATGGCCCCACCAAATTTGACGAGAGATGCACCAATCTTCAATATTTTCCATCCAGTTAAAGTA
>ERZ1046148.893-NODE-893-length-16327-cov-5.544309_pt1 | contig 16327 bp, 30 predicted proteins | sample MGYA00383090_ERZ1046148 | MGnify/ENA primary metagenome ERZ1046148 (study PRJEB29581, sample SAMEA5548360) | metagenome | biome: marine; feature: coastal; material: water | depth 25 m | study: Short-term variability in the microbial, nano- and picoplankton... | reverse complement strand
GGCATAAATTTATGTTCATCAATATATTTTTAGAAAGTCAAAAAAGTGTAACTAAAATTATAATAGGAGGAGATAATAAAACTACAATATCAGCAGATTCTGTTAGTTATCCATTACCACCAAACACTATAAAAAACATAGTAGTTCATGAACTAGGTCATGGTTTTGGTTTAGGTCATTTCTACAGTGGGATGGATAGACAAAATGGTTACACAAAATCAGTCATGGTTGAATCTATAGATCCATTTGATAAACATCAAAATTTATCTGTAACATATATAGATTTAAAAATGTTGGCTAAAATATACGGTGAAAATGGATGGGGTTCACCTCAGCCTGTATATCAAATAAACGGATGTAATATATTAAGTACGTTTGTTTTTAGATGCTTCTAAATATTATACACATGTAAGCATTTCTGCTCATAAAGTCACTAGGCTTTCCATAATGTAAAAATCTAATTCTACCTTTAATTGCATGGTATTCAGCATTTCCCTCTATATATTCATGCCAATATTTACTACTGCATGTATTTGCTGGTATGATCATCATTATGTTAATATTATTTTCCTTCCATTGTTCATATGCTTTTTTTACAAAATCACCAGTTATGGAATGGGGTGGGTTTACCCATGCATCAACTGACCAATCACAAGTCAATCCATCAGTGCCAATTCCAAAAAAATCTCTACATTTTTTATTATCTACGTTTGCACATACATCAATGGAGGGAATTATTTTATATTTATTACAAAGTGATTTAAAAACTTCATCTGGAGTTTCATATTCATCACTTAAAGACTTTTTACTTCTAGGCTTCTTATGTAAATCCATACTAGTAACTCTTATATGCTAGTAATTATTAAGTGTTGTTATGGGAACTAAGATAACTGCAAAATTTGAAGGATCATGTAAAAATTGTGGTAGTGATTGGAGAGTTGGTCAAGAAATTTTTTATCAAAAAACACCAAAAGCAATATGCCTAGAAAAAGAATGTTTTCTTCATCAAGGAGGAACTGTAAATGATGGTTTTGGTAAAAAAGCATTTGGAAGCCCTGCAAACATAATAATAACACAGATACCAGAAGTCAATGTATCTGAGGACACAATAAAAATAGGAAAACTTTGGCAACAATATTTCAAAGAAGCACATGAGTTAACAAAAATGGTTTATCCAAAAGAAGATGTTAGCAGTGATAGATTTGGAATGATTAGACAGACAGTTTTAAATCAACTTGTACATCTTGCTGGTGTAGTAGTTGCAAAACAAAACAGTTTGGACTAGTAAGCCTTATATATCAGATAATTATTAGTAGAGTAATGAATGTTTCAGACGTACTGGATATTTCCAGTTCACAAGGAAATAACTCAACTCCATTACAAGTGGGGGAGAAAATAGTTATTCAAGGCTTTGAAGTCAAACATGTTGAAAGTTTAGGTGCTGATGTAGCAGAGATTAAAACTACAGAAGGCTTAAGACACTCATTCGGAAAAGCAGTAGTTGGTCAAGCAAAATCTGACTATTGGAATGATGTTGTAGAAAAATGTGTTGATAAAGATGCCTCTGATGGACTAGATTGTTATGTTGTAGAACGTATCTCGGATAAAACTGACAGACCAATGATTGTTTTGTCAATGTTTCCGAAATCACAAAAAAAGCAACAATAACTTCTTTTTTTTTACTATAAATGTTTAAATACTTGTTAATATTAGATTAGTTGTGAGGATAGATTTTACTACAGAAAAAATAGATGAGAAATTATATCAGAAATTAATTTTGAAATATATTTATGACCATTATTATTTTAAGGATTATGAAAGAATAATAAAACAAGATAAATGGAAAATAACTATTAGAAAAACAAGTGATTATGATCATCAATTTTATTCATCAGATCCTAGAGCACAAGATTTAGACTTTAGTATACCTCATGGGGTTACTGGTATGGGTGAAATAACATGCTATATTACTGATAGCACTAATAACTTGATTACAATGCAGAATATGACTGTAATATGTCATGAACTAGCACATATGATACTTATGATATATTATCCTGATAAAATAGTTAAAATGAGAAATAACGATTTTCATGGTAAAGCAGGAGATTCACGCAAGTTTTTTAGTTGTGAAGTACATGATCGTGTTACAGAAGGTAGGGTAAAACAGTTCAAGTATAAATTAACTAGATGGAAAACATTTAATTTTATTGGTGTGGATATTGAAGATGTTACTAATTCAAGGTCTGTGAAAAAAATATGAAGTGGGAAAAACTACCAAATGGTAAATATAAACCGTTAAAAGAGTTCAAAGTATCATCTAATGGTAAATATGATCCAGCAGATCCAGTTTATAAAGCAAGAGCAAAAAGGAAAATGCAGAAAGTCATACTTGATTGTGATAAGTGTGGTAAATCCACATTATATGAGCCATGTGTGCATCATTTAGGTGATGGTTATGTTAATGATATGAAAAAGAAACAGTATAAAAAAATACAGACAGAATCACAATCTATAGAGGTATCTAAGTACTAGTAACTCTTAAATATATGAATGGTATGATTTAGTTATGGTATTTGCAAAAAAATGGAATATAGAACTTGAAAAGAAAGATGATATTGTTCACTTAGAGCCATTATCTGATATTCATATAGGACACGCTGGTTTTGATGAGGAACTTTATAAAAAACGAATTAAAGCAATAGCAAAAGACAAGCATAGATATACGTTATTTTTAGGAGATCAATTAGATGCTATAACAACCTATGATAAAAGATATAATCCTGACACATCAATAGAACATGATGTTGATAATCAGAGAAAAATGTGGCAAAAACTATCACAACCGTTAATAGATGTTCATAAAGAATCTAAAAGTGAAAAAATTGGCGGTCTTCTTCATGGCAACCACGAATATAATATCAGAGAAATAACAAGGTCATATATTGAAAATCAATTTTGTGAGCCTAATAATATAGAATTCCTTGGTAGTAGAGCATTAATAGGATTGGAAATTACTCATAAAAATAAAGTATTAGGACAGTGGACTATGTTAGCAATACATGGTTCAGGTGGGGGTAAACCTGAAAGAATGTTTGATCAAATGAAAAAGAATGTATATGCAGATATATTTCTATGTGGACACTTGCATCAGAAAAGATATACACCCGAATTAGTAAGTGACTTTGATTTTGAAACTGGTCAAAGATGGGAAAGAGATATTCACCTTATCAATGCTGGTACTTTTTGTCGTACATTAGTAGATAATACTGATGGGTATATGGATAGAAAGAATGAAGTAGTATATGGTCAAACTGGTACTGCGACTTTATCAATAGATGCATATCAAGGGAAAGTGGTAGGACATATCTAGAGTAATAAGAAGTAATAAACGTTTGTTAGATACTCCTATTCCAGCACCTAATACACCGAAACCAACTAATTTTGATAAAGTCTTAGATGTTATTAAGGAATCAGATGGGTTATTAACTTTTACTGAAATAGGTAATAATGCAAAAATAAGAAGTACTGGAAACTTACATAATATTTTAAGAATATTAATGCAAGACGAAGTTATAAGAAAAGATAAGGGTTTATACAAGCTCATATAACTAGCAATTCTTAAATACCCCATAACCATAAAAGACTCTATGTTCATCGAAATTTCATGGAAAAATAAAAAAGGCGATGTTCTTAAATCATATATAGACTCAAGTAAAATACAAGGATTCATTGATTCTTTTGTTGAAAGAGATGTTCAACCATCATTGGTAATGCCTGATGATGTAACAACTGATGTTTTGTTAGTGAATAACTAGCAATACTTATATAATATAAATGAATATAGGATATAGCACAAGAAAACGAAAGGGAGGTAACATCGTGCTGTGTTACGCATGCTCCTGAGTAGGCAAAAAATAAGGTAGGTGAAAAGTGTAGATACGCTATCACCTATTATTTTTCCTTATTATTATCATTTAAAACTTAACTAAACTATTAACTAACTCATTATTTTTGACTTAGTTATTAACTTAACTAACTTTTTTTCTCAAGAACAGTATGTTAGCTAACACTTGATCAACTTAACTAGTAAGTCTTAAATAACATATTATATAATTCACTATATGCAATTTAACAGGAACACAGTTACACTGTCAATAGGTCAGTATGCTTCCCCTATTTTTGAATCGCTAAATAAGATGAAACCAGAACATATGAGTTTCAGTTTGTTTTTAGCAGTGGTAGCAGATGACTATGTAAAAAGAAATAGTAGAATGTCAGCAAGAATAACAGACTTTGATTCAGTTGATGTAACAGCAGAATTACCACTTTTTTACGCAAGTATACAAAAATGGGAAAAACATGTTAACGGATTAAAACCAGATGGATTTAAGAAACTGCAAAAAAGATTTACACAGTTAGGTAATATAATCAACAAGGAGACTGAAAAACGGTTATGATAGAATATACAGATTCTGCAATTCAGGATAAGATATACGAATCCCTTAATCATAGGGAATGGAATGATAAACTTTCAAGTATAAGACCTACAGACACCATCACGGTTGATATAGCAAGTGATGATTTTGTTGATGTTTATTTGTCTAGACAGGGTGATTTTATACCATTGTTTAGAAGAGCAGTGTTTAGAATACTTGCACAAAGATTAGTAGGTATAGATGTAGAAACTGCATTCAGTCAACTAAAAATTAAATTGACTTCTAATGAAAACATGCCTATGAGGGAAATCAATTCTAAGAAAGAAGGTGAGACTATATGTTTTGAGGCTACTGTTATTGCAACAGATGCACCTAAAACATACATAAAATCAGCACATGTTGAATGTTCTAAATGTTTTGCTACTGAAAGAGTTAGTTGTACGTTCGATAGAACGATGCCTGTATTACAATGTATGAACTCTGGTTGTAGTAGATCAAAAATGGAAGTTATAAAAAGAAACCTAACAACAGATGATATTCAGACAATATTATTACAACAGCCATTAGAGTCAGCAGATAACAACTCACCCATATTATTCTATGGTAAGTTGGTAGGAGATAATGTAGGTACTTCCTTCATCGGTCAAAGAAAGAAAATAATTGGTATTTTCAGATCCATGATAAAACCAAAAGATGATGAACATGAAGTAATGATAGATATATTGTCTATATCAGACTTGGATGATAATAGAGATATCTTACCTAGTAAGGAGGATAAAGAACAATTAATCAAAGAAGCAAAGGATGAAGACTTTATCAAAAAACTAATTCATAGTTATGCACCTGACATTTATGGTTATGATAACATTAAACTGTCATGTTTACTTCAATTAGTAGGGGGTGTCAAGACAAAGAAGAGGGGTGACATCAATATTCTACTCGTAGGTGATCCATCAATGGCAAAATCTGAACTGTTAAAATACGGTAAAAGTATAACACAAAAATCAGTTTACACATCTGGTAGAGGTTCTACAAGTGCTGGACTAACTATAGGAATGGTAAAATTATCCGATGGTAGAATGGTAGCACAAGCTGGAGTATTACCTTTATGTTCTGGTGGTTATGCATTCATCGATGAGTTTGATAAGATGGGTAAAGATGACAGATCTTCTATGCATGAGGCAATGGAACAACAAACAGTTTCTATAGCCAAGGCTGGTATATCATTAACATTGGATGCAAAAACAAGTATAATGGCGGCAGCTAACCCAAAATTTGGTAATTATGATCCTGACTTATCGTTAATGGATAACATAAACATACCTAGTCCACTGTTATCAAGATTTGATCTTATTTGGTTAATAAGAGATGGTGTGAATATAACAGAAGATATTATGAAGGCTAATCACATACTTGATGGGTTTGATGAAACAGAACAAAGTAATGATTGTAGATTCAATAATCTGGAACTTACAGCATTCATAAATGAAGCAAAAAAATATACTCCAAAGATTACCAAAGAAGTGAGAGATGAGATAGTCAAAATATATGAAAAACTCAGACAGTCTTCTAATACTGAATTAAATGTAGGTATAAGACAACTTGAAGCATTGATTAGACTATCAATGGCACATGCCAAATTAAGATTCAAAGAAAATGTAGAATTAGAAGATATCAATTCAGTGAAGAGTTTACTAGTTGATATGTTTACTAATTTTGGAATTGATTTGATAAAGTCAACTGGTTCACAGTCAACATTGATTGGAAGTACTGGTAAAATGTCTAAACAACAACTCCATATACATATATGGGATCAATGTAGAGATAAAAACGGATGTGTAAAGATGAGTGACTTCTTTAAGAAACTTGATGCAGAAGGAATAGGAGATTTAGAAAGACAGAAAATATTTGGGATGTGGGAAAAAACAAATCAAATTAAGGTGATGAAGGATGGTACTTGGAAAAGAACATAAAAGTAATATAGCAGAAGACCTTGAAGAAGGTATGTCTGAAACTATTACAGAAGAAATAACTGAAACCGTTGACTTATCAGTAAGTCAGTTAGATGGTGTAGGAGGAGTAACAGCCAAAAAATTAGAAACTTTTGGTGTCACATCTTTAATTGATATTTGTATTAGAGGAGGTCGTGAAGTATCAGAAATAACTGGAGTAACCAAGGCAAAAGCAGACGGATGGGTTTTTAATGCTCAAAAGATATTAGAAGATAATGACATGATTAGAAAATCAGATATGGATATCATTGACTTAATGGAATATCAAGAAAACTTAGAAACTATACCAACTAAATGTAATTCAATAGATGAATTATTTGGAGGAGGTATTAAACCAGAATGTGTTTATGAAGTTTATGGGGAATTCGGTTCAGGTAAAACACAGTTTTGTAACACTCTAACAGTTGAGGCAATTAACAATAATGAAAATGTTGTATGGGTTGACTGTGAAGATACATTTAGACCTAGAAGAATAATTGAAATATTAAAAACTAGAGAATATGCTGAAACTAAAGAGGAATTAGAATCAGCATTAAAACATATTAGTTATTTCTATACACCAAACACAGAGCAATTACTAGGAACTGTCAACGCATTATCTAAAACAATGCAAGAAAAACATCCAAAAATTGTGGTAATAGACGGTGCTATAGGTCAATTTAGGGAAGAATACCTAGGTAGAGGAACATTAGCAGACCGACAAAACCAAATAGCTAGACTTATGACACATATAAAGAATATATCATATTATTTCAAGTGTGTTGTAATATTTACAAATCAAGTTCAAACTGATCCTTCAATTATGTTTGGAGATCCAGTTAAACCAATAGGTGGTAATGTTGTAGGTCATGCAGCTACATATAGAATTTACTTTAAGAAATCTGGTAAAAAGAGAATCGCTAGGATGGTAGATTCACCAGAACATCCACAGGCAGATGCTGAGTATAGATTGACAGCAAAAGGTGTGGAGGATATAGAAGAATGAATATTACACTCATGTGGCTAGAATATGGATATAGGGGTTCATTACGTCCTTACCCTAAAACATACAGAGGTTTAATACGTTTGCCTGCATTGATGCCACATGGTTTTACTATTTAGGGGGGTAATCAACATAAATCCTAGGGAAAGAATGAGATCCTCAAATAGGAAAGCAGTTATGTGGTTATTAAAAAATGGTTATGATGAAATTTGGTTAAAAGCACATGGTAGAAGACAGGACTTAGTATATAACAGAGGTGAATGGTATAGAGCATTAGATCTTTGGAACTTGTTTGATGGAATATGTTTTGATGAAAAAGGTAATATAGTATTACTCCAGATAAAAACTAATGCTTGGGCTCCTGAAAAACCGTTTACAGATTTCTTATCTGATAAAAAGAATATCAGGATATTATCAATCAATGTCAAACTAGCAAAGTTTAAAAAATGGGAGGTTCTAACTAGACAATATGACTGAAATAATTGGAAACGGTGAAGTTACAGCTTTATCAATATTAAAAAAAGAGTATGGTAAATCAATAGAATATAGTATACAAGTACCGTTTAAAGACTTAATGTCTTATGAATTTAAAGATGGTTTATCAGAAAGACAGATGAAAGAAAGTGTGGACATAGTATTGTATACTCTTTTTGACACTGTATGTATAAGAGTACAGGGAAAAGATCATAAAGGTGTATTAAAAAGCAGTAGAGACATAGTACAAAAACAAATGCTAGAATGGTCAAACTGTAAGGTAGTTGATCTTTGGTGGTATGACTGTCCTACATTGTTTAAAAATATAGAAAATGATGAAAGTAAGAGAGAAGTAATGGAGGCAATAAATTGGGTGTTTATATAGTATTTAAACCACGCCTATACTATACATGAAACTTTAATAATGAAAAACCATTATTGCTATTATGGACACAAATGTCACAGTAGATATGCGTACATATGGCGATGATAGGGGAACATATTACGCTGAAACCCATAGATGTGTAATAAATCTAAATCAACATGAGAGTTTAGATGATATATTAAAAACAATTCAACATGAATTACTACATTTTTGTTTAGATGACCTAGGCGAGACAGTAACAATGGATGAAGATCAGGAAGAAAGATTGATTTATTGTATACAATGGGCTAATGAATCGCTTTAAATCCATGTATTGTTCTATATCTAGCCTTATTTCTAACAAGACCATTACAACATGAGCATCTCATTCTACCATTTATCTTTGATTCCTTAATCACGTTGGATTTACTTATGAATTTGGCACAATCTTGACAATAGAAATTAACACCTAATTCCTTTTTAAATCTAGAACATACACCATTACACATGTTATTTCTCTAATAATTTATCATTTACTAGTTTATAACATTTATTACACAGATCTAATTGTTCATAACTTAATGTTTTTGACAATATCAAGCATATGTTACATAGGTTATCTGAGGTCATCATTACTTCCTTTTTTTGTCTCAAAGTTATCAGTAGATGAGAATTCTTCATATACACTAGTACCGTTCATAGCCTCTTCCTCAACTTCATTATAAATGTCTTTTATATCTGAATCTGTTAATTTTCTACATCTGTTTTTCCATATAGCATATAACATCTCATCTACATTAACATCTACATCTTTTTTCATTGCATCCATAGTCATTAAAACTGAAAGGTGATAGAGAAACCTTTCTCTTTCGTTTAATGTCATACTGGATTAGCCAATGCATATTCATGCATGGCAAGCTGTCTTTTAAGTCCATCATCATCCATATCAGTGAAATATTCTTCCTTGTCTCTATGCATAGGAATCCACATCTCACTTTGGATCTCAATTATCCTTTTGATAGTTTTTGATCTACTGAACACCACTTCTGTTATCAATTCTTGATCGGTTAACTTACTTATAAGTTCTTTGATCTCTGTTCTACTGTATATGCTTTTTTCATTTTCTTTGGTCATTAATCAATTAAAACTAATAACTATTTAAGTGTGTCTAGTACAGCAAGTTTGAATTTATTTGAAATTAATTTTACACCTTCATCCATTCTTCTTATATAGACTACTCTTTTTCTGTTGAAAACATATCGTAAGTTGTTTAACTGACTATTGTTTACAGCCACAGCAAAAACAACTATTTCTGTTACGTTTCTTTTTGCTTTTAATAGAGATTTTCTATTCATTTTAAGCAAAGTTGAAGGAGATATAGCATATCCCCAACTTTGATATTGAGGTTCACCATCAGTTATCATTATAATTAATTTTTTTCTACCTTTCATACTTTTGGCTACTCTTGATGCATAATCTATAGCCAAATGTGTAGGTGTATATGGAAAGCTACCACTACTAGATACTCTGTTTGTTACATTTTTACAGTCATCCAAACTGTTAATATCTGTTATACCTACATTTCCTTTGTTATCACTAGACCAAACATTTGCTTTTAACTCTACGCTTGGAAAATCTTTTACAGAATGAAACAAAGTAGAAACTAAATCTCTTGCTTTACTCATTTTCTGACCATTTTCCATAGATCCAGATCCATCTATAGATATAACTACTGATAAACCATGATCTATTTTTTTATCTTCAAAACATTTGTTTATATTATATCCTCTAATCTTGTTTTCAATATAAGTCTCGATATCCAACTCATCCCCATCATATCCTATAATGTTTTTAGGCATTTCTGATATTTTTCTAAATATATTCTTTAGACTATGTGATAAATGATGATCAATATTATATTCAACTGGATATCTTTTCACTGGTTTAACATATGACGGTCTTAGTGGATTTTCTTTTATCTGATTAGTTAATGAAGATCTTAATTCATTCAAGTCATCAGTTCCCTCTTCCATGGATTTTGTTAATTCCTCTTCATAGTCCTCATCTGATTCAATATTATCTATTATTTCCTCAATATTTTTTTCTTTTATAAGTGACTCATCAGTTTCCATTAATGCTGTATCTCTACCATCCAAAGACTCAAATTCAAAACTTGGAGGAAAATCTTCATTCAAACTTTCTTTTAACCACTTATCCATTACAGGTTTAAGTCGTTTTAAAACTATTAATGCACCAAGTCTTCCTGTATTTTCAACATCATCTAATGCTTTTGTGAATAATTCAACGTTATCATGATCTTTAACCAAGTCTTTTCTGAAAAATCTTATGTTTAGCATTATACTTACAGGATTATCATTACATTCTTTATGAAATTTTCCTGTCTTCTTTAAAGCTTTATCAAATCTTTTTTCATTTGCTAGCCATAGTCTACGCATTAATGACTCAATTCGTTGATCTTCTAACAAATTCATCATATTCCAGTATGTATCTCTTACTCTTTCTGGAACAATGGTATCATTGTATGCTATTCTATTTTGTAAAATAAACTCATCAACCCATCCAGTTACAAGTTTGTTTGCTTCTGGAATAGGACTCTCCATTATAATATGTCCTATCTCATGGTTAAAAGCAGTAAATTTTTCAATACCCTTTTTGGCTGGAGTTGCTACATTTAACATAAATTTTTTAACATCATTTTTATCTTGTATTACTTTGTTGTCATCATCCCAAAAAACAACAGTTATTTTACAATTTCTCATATGCTCAGCAATATCAGAAGTTTTTCTAAAAAAGTCTTTATCACTTAGTAATTCTCTATCTCTAGCCATTATTATTTAATACCTTTAACTGAGTTATAACTATTTCTAGTCCTCTTACCAGCATATATTTTATTTTTAGGACTTTTGTAAAGTTCAGCTTTTGCCAATACCATCATTACAATGTTTTTTGGATATGCTTTTGGATGTTTGACAACACAGCATGTTATACACATACCGTATTCATTCCAGCATTTTTTATTAACAGTTCTTTTAAATGATTTTAAACATATTTTACATCTCATAAGTCTAATTCCTCCCCACAATTATCACATGTAAACACTCTTACCTCATCCTCACCATTAAATACATAATCCATATGGACTCTTCCTTGATGAGAACAGTAGTAAACTTCACTATCAGTCATTTAACCGTGCATCCCTCCAAGCATCATAATCATCATCTTCATTTTCCATATGACCATCTTCATTACATACTTGACACCCTTCAATACTCTCATCTTCACCTCTACCATAGTCACAGTATCGTTCACCGTCACATTCAGGGCATATGTCCTTACAACCACATTGGCAAGGTATATCAGCAGTATCGTATAACTTTTCAAGTTCTTTATTTATTTTTAAAAACCAACAATGCATACATAACTCAGGATCTGGTGATGGTTTTTCATCAAAGTTATGGACATTTTTACAAGAAAAAATAGGGGATGTCATTTGAAAGTCACTCCAAATGTTTCCTGTACTCTAGCTTTGATCAATTCACGTTCATGAGGATCTGTATACTTTATCATAATAGTCTCATGTATTGTTTCAAGTAATACATTACTTATTATGTTAGGGTCATCATCATCATAGTCTTCAAGTAAGTCTCTATATACTTCTACAAACTGTATGATATCTCTGGTAGATAACACATATTCTGTGTCACCTTTTATTCTTAAACCGTAAGTGTCTTGTGCCAATGTTAATAATGGCTCTTTTACAGCACCCTCTGGTATATCAGTCCAATCAATGATCTTGGTCATTTCATCAGCACTAGGATAATCCCAAACTCTACCGATAAATCTGGATCTTAAATCTTCTGTAAGATTATTTACACCAGCATACTCGATAGGGTTAGTAGTTGCAATTATTGATAACTTACAATTTGGATTTAATTTGTAAGTCTTACCTCCAGCACTACAACTATTTCTCTTATCCAATGGTCTGTTTAACCATTTTTGTATGTCTACATTCAATGCACCGATCTCATCTATATACAAGACGACATGTTTAAAATGATTACTGGCTTCAAATGCAATAGGAATTATTCCTCTTTCAAAGTAAGATCCATCATTGTCTATTTGTAATCTTCCTTCAAGCCTTGCAATATTTGTACCAGCACTGCAATTAACTTCAACCAAACCATATTTTTTATCTTTACATATGGAATGCACTAAAGATGTTTTACCTATACCTTTAGCACCATATATTAAGTACGGTTTGTTTGCACGTTCAATTACTTTTTCAAGTCTTTGTCGTTCACCATGTAGATCTATGTAATTACCCATGTCTTCAATATTTTCTGGTGAATAAATATCAAAGTTTATTTCATTTACACGATCTATAACTTGTTCTGTTCCCATGTATTAGTTATTATTTTACTATTATTTAAGTAGATATAGTACAAATCATACTAGACAGACTTTAATACTACAAAAATAATATTTTGTTGTGAAGAAAGACAACATAGACAGATTCATTGAGCTCATTCAGTTTGAAGTCAATGATGATATAAAGATGCATGTGTTAGATAACAAAAGCATTCATCTAATGGAACACTTACAAGAACCAGTAGTTAATTATGTTGTAGCTATGGTTTTAGACAACTTATGTAAGAAAGCTTTGTTAGGTGATCAGTATCTGTCTACACAGGAGGATGACATAACATGATAAAATGCTCACTATGTAATCAGAGTTTTGATGAAGGAGATCCTTTAATTGAAACCATGAAGAGTAGACATGAGTTAGGGATGCACTCTACAAACAGAGTAATATATTCAGAACGTGATGGCTCACCATCTAAACCTATGGGTAATCATAACTATGGCTATGTTGAATGGATTCATGTAAAAAACGTAGGAGGTGAAAAATAACAAAATGATGAGAACAATAACAGGAATAACAGCAATAGTTCTATTTAGCTTAGTAGCACTAATAGGATTCGCTTACGCAGATGTACCAAAAACAGTTGAAGTCAGTGAATTCCCTTTTAATATTTCAATAGAAAAAGGAGGATCACTCACGTTAACTAGTAATGATGCATTAGATCGTAATTTCACAGCACAGATAGGTAACAATGTATTCAGTCAGGTTTTAAGATCTGGTGAAAGTATTACACTAGTAATACCTGAATATATGACTACTGATAACACAGATGGATGGTACTTACAAGATACTATTACAGGTGAATGGAGTGTAATATTGGTTAAAGAACCATATGTAGCACCACCACCACCAGTATATGTCGAACCAACACCTGAACCAACAGTTAGTTTCAGTGCAAGTTCAAGTGAAACTTCAAGTGAATGGAGTGGAATATCCAACGTTGATGCATACACAGGTGATGTAGACTTGCTTACAATCCAAGGAAAACTTTCAGAAGTAACATCAAAGTTTAACGAATCAGTTGTAAAGATCTCTGATCAAAATAAAGAGATTCAATCACTTAACAATCAAGTGCAAAGTCTTACATCTAATATGACTCAGTTAAAGAGTCAACCATTAGTAACGTTTGACACAACTGAGTTAGACAATAAAGTGTCACTATTGGAAGCAAATAACACCAAGTTATCAGCAGATAACACCAAGTTGTCACAGGATATCACAGACTTGTCTGATGATAGAGACAAATGGAAAGCTTTAGCAGAGAGCTGGTATGGTGTAGCCATGGAACAACTCAAAGTAATGGTAAATATATTAGGACTTTAATACTAATATAATTATTATTATTTTTTTTATTTTTTTTATTTTTTTTAAATTGTGATTTGAGAGGGGTATATAAGCATTACTTACTAGACATGTTTAAGTACTAGTATTCCGTAAGATAATTACGAGTCTGGAATGTCAGTCGAGCTTAGGATATACATGGGCTTCCCATAAGAACAGCATAACTGCGATATCCAAACTAGGAGACTCACAAAAGCTAAAGCTCTTCAAATCTAGTGTCTAGCTGGTAACTCTTGATCAGAGTTATTTTAAGGACGGGCTAGTTTCAGGGATTACCTAAACACGCAAGGTCAATAAGTCGGACGGTAGCCCTCTAAGATTTTACTATCTATACTTAAGTACTAGTATGACAATACTAAGTATGGCAAAATTAAATGCAAGTCAAATAGCAAAAGACATGAAAAAAGCACAAAAGGCTTATGAGGATGCATGCAGTACCGCATCATACTATCTACATGTAAATGGTATGAAGATGGATGCAGTAAAGGAATGTCTACACGATACACTAGAAAGATGTTGTGATAAGGTAGAGTTTGTACGAAAATCTGGTGCTGATAACAAACTATGGGATGAGTTCTATGGTAAAGACGAGGATTTAAAATGAAACTCAAATTAAATCATTACTTTCAGAAACAACCAGACTATGAGAAAGCATTCGACATTTTAATGGAGTATTGGGATTTCATACCAGATGAGGAAAAAGAGTCAGTACATTATAGACTTACGGAGTATGCAAGAGTATGAGTAAATTTCTACAAGTAGACAACAATGGAAAACCTACCGAGTCACTTCATGACTGGTGTATTAGAAACAAAATGGAATGTCAATGCGGATGCAGAGATCCTGAAATATGTGAAGGATGTGAATGTGTATTTACATTAGATTCACTAGAAGATGGATTCTGTGAAGAGTGCATACTTCAACAACAACAAGATAGGTATGAGTCTTACAACGACTTAGACTAATCTTTTTTTTATTTATTTTTTTAATTACCAGTATATTAGGGGTATAAAAGCATTGCTTACTAGACATGCTTAAGTACTACTAATACTATACTATATCATGCATACAATGAGTTTAGTATATTGGAAATTGGATGACAAAGACATACCAGAAGAGATCGTTGATAAAGCAGTTGAACACATAACTGAATTCAACTTATCTTTAAGTGATGATTTCTATTCTGATTATGACGGTCACTTTCCTGATCCATTGGATGATCTATTTAATTGTCCAAGACCTAAGTATTGGGATTTAGATCGTGAAAACTATATCCAATTTCAACTAAGTAAACCAGAAGGCATGAAAAATTACCACCAGTTCATGAAATGGCTAGGTGTACCTAAAAAGTTAGGTGAGAAAGTTAACTATGACTTTTTGAACATGGATAACAGGAACACTACACTTGAATGGGAATGCTTAGAAGTATTCAATGAAAAAACAGAAGAGTATGAAATGGCTATACTTACGGAGGATGAAAACAGCATCCTACAAGTAGTCACTGAAAAATTTGATGACATGATACATGATGCATTGATCAATCTTAGAGAGAATTGGGAGTTTCAAATGTATGACAGAGATCATCATATAGACATGGCAATAGCCAATGACTGGTGTTTTGATGAGGATGGTAGTTTCGTGTACCCTGATAGTAATAGATATAGTCATCTAACACAAGTTGACTAACCCATTTTTTTATCACCAAATAATACAGGGGTATAAAAGCGTATAGTTAAATGATAAAAAAAAGGAGGGTTATTGTGTTACAGGTTCTTCGTAGGTTCCTTTAAAATCCCACACTTCACCTTTTGTACCAAAATTCTCTTCAATGGTTCCTTTTACAAAGTCTACAACATATACGAATTCTTCACCAATATTGGCTTTTTCATCACCAGTGGTTAAGACACCTAATCCAGTATGATGATTGTCATCATCACCGTCTAGACCTTTACTATCTCTGTTACTTTTAAACCAGTAACAAAAATTTGCAACAGTATATGATAAATCACCGTTACGACCACCATTCCATTTACAAAATTCTTGGATTAGTGGTACGGTTGATTCAGGATAACCATCCCAATGTTTGTAGACCGCAATAGTATCACCATCATTAGTAAATTGGATTATACTTCTTGTTGCCATATTATAACATAAACAAACTACTATTTAAGTAGAGATAGTTAGATCTTAACTAACAACTCTTTAATACTACTATGACATAGTTTAATTGCAGACAAGTAATAGTGTAATAAAAACGTAAAATAACAGTTT
>ERZ1046148.892-NODE-892-length-16335-cov-5.692813_pt1 | contig 16335 bp, 14 predicted proteins | sample MGYA00383090_ERZ1046148 | MGnify/ENA primary metagenome ERZ1046148 (study PRJEB29581, sample SAMEA5548360) | metagenome | biome: marine; feature: coastal; material: water | depth 25 m | study: Short-term variability in the microbial, nano- and picoplankton... | reverse complement strand
CCATTGACCGATTTTGCCATTGGTGAACTTCTTTCAACAACCATACTCTCAAAGGAGGATTGGTTCATAATATTCAGTGTTGCTAGTTCGGTATTCTTAGTCGAAGAATTCCGTAAATTCTTAGTTTATTCGAAATTCTTCAAAATTGCTAATAAGAGTCGGCAATGATAGTTTCATCAAGTCTGACAATTGCGCCGATATATGAGCGATGTTTGGTCATCGGACGTGACTCTCGCAGGTAGTGCTGTTGATTGGCCCGAAAGACTGCCAAAAGCTGAGATTGATTGGCCTGACGCAGTAATTGATGCATGGGAAACTCTCTCTGCAGGTAACAGTCTTTCTCTCGAACAAGGTTTGCGGCTCTATGATGAGCCGGATTTAGCCTCAGTTGGGGAGTTGGCTTCTATGGTTAAGGTTGCGCGCTTTGGCAATCATGTCTTTTTTAATTCAAATGTTCATGTTAACCAAACAAATATTTGTGTACTAGCCTGTAAGTTCTGTGCCTTTCGTCGTGGAAGAAAGGCGAAGGATGCCTATGCAATGGACATCGAAACCTACCTTGCAGAAATAGGTCGTTTTGCCGATCATGTCGACGAGGTACATTCTGTCGGAGGCCTTCATCCAGATTGGGATGTAGATTATTATGAAGAATTATTCCGGACTGCAACACAAAAATACCCACATATTCACATTAAGGCTCTGACAGCTGTAGAGATTCAACATATTTCGCGCCTCTCAAATATTTCAATAGAAGATTGCCTGAAAAGATTGAAAAAAGCAGGTTTATCATCTTTACCTGGCGGTGGAGCTGAAATCTTAGATGATGAGGTGAGGGAGATAATCTGTCGTGGTAAAGAATCAAGTGATGAATATTTGGAAATACACCGTACTGCTCATAAAATTGGCATACCTTCAAATTGTACAATGCTTTTCGCTACTATTGAAAGTCGTAAACAAAGATTATCGCACATGATCTCCTTGAGGAAATTGCAGAGTGATACATCGGGATTCCAATGTTTTGTACCATATCCATTTCTGCCAGATGACTCGCGTCTACCCAATGCACAATTGGCGACAGGGACTGAAACCCTGAGGACAATTGCAATTTCAAGATTGATGCTTGATAATATACCCCATATCAAAGCGTATAGGATGAATCTTGGTGATGCTTTATCGGAATTGGCTTTATCATATGGTGCTGACGATTTAGATGGAACCGTCCACCAAGAGTCGATAATGCATCTTGCAGGTTCGGTAACTCCTCTGGATATAGATCGTAATATTTTGTGTAAGATTATTGAGAATTCTGATGCTGTTGCAGTTCAAAGAAACACAATATACACGAATTTTTCGATATATCAAAAGGAAGAACTGCCTCCTCGGCGTGGATTGCAGATGGCGAAATAGGTGATATTATGGAGACTTGGAAATCGACAATAGGGCGTGTGTCATTCATTAATTGTGATCCCCTTTTTCATGGATTAGGTTCTGAATGGAATATCCTATCCGCTCCACCTTCATGGCTAACCGGTCATCTATTGCGGAATGATTGCCTCATGGCGCCTATCCCTGCTGCTGATTTTGCCGATAATTGTGATGACCTAATGCTAATTCCAGACATTGGTATTTCAAGTAGGGGTGAAGTAGGTAGTGTTTTACTATTCGGTGATAGGAAAATCGAGGACATGCGAGACGTCGCAATTCCATCAGACTCCTCCACTTCTGTCAGGCTTCTAGAGTATCTATTGGCGGTACGGGGTTGCGACCCAAGACTTGTATTGATGGGCCCAGATTTAGAAACTATGCTCGATCGTTGTGATGGAGCATTGTTGATTGGTGATCGTGCATTGAGTGCTGCGCGTGAACATCCAGAACGTGTAAGGATGGATTTAGGTAGTTCTTGGATGGATGATACGGGTTATTCAATGGTCTTCGGAGTTTTTGCTGCTCGTAAGGACACTCCTTTGCCTACTCTGAAACTTGCGCACAAAGCATTGATTGAACGATTAGAGGATTTTGAAAATGATGATTCCGTAAGGGCTGAAGTAATCAATAGTAGCGCTGAAAAAACTGGCCAGAGTCATGATAGATTACAACGCTATTTTGGTGAGGTTATCAATCGCTTAGAAAGTGATGATATTTACGGACTTGAAGAATTCTTGAAGTCTGTTTGTGGAATGGATTCAAAACCTGTACGTGCTTGGTGATGCTTTCATAGTATACCATCTAAGGCGTCATCCATCATTTCATCTTCTGATTTTACAACCTTCTGCTTCTTAGTAGCCCTTTTGGTGGTTTTAACGCTCTTTTTGACAGTACGTTTTTTAACAGACTTGACTTTCTTAACAACTTCTCGATCTGCGTCATTGGAATCTACACGTTTCTTGCGTACCCGGACTGGCTCATCTACAACTTCCTCGTGCCAATCTGACATTTCTTCATACTGTTCATCATAATCGACTTCATAATCCTCTACTGTTTCTTGGGGTTCTTCGTCAACAATTTCTTCTTCATCAACTTCTTCTGTCAAATCATTTTCAAAAATATCAATATCGATTGCATTTGAATGTCTTAACCAAAACAATACCCCGATGAGTGAAAGGAATAGATAGAATGAAATTGCTAGCGGGTGAAGTAACCAAGATGCACCAACTTCGATGATGGTTGGTTCTTCAACCAAATTGGCTGTCATCGTTAATTCCACAGGACCTGAAAAAACATGCCATAATTCTAGATTATCGCCGACTCCCTTTTCACCATTGAGATTAATTGAAGTTGGATGCTGAGGGGCTAGCCAGGAAATCGCTCCTTCACCAGATTCCGGCTGATTTTGAATTGTAAATGTAACTGGCAACTCGATTTCAGTTCCAATGATATATGTGACTGAAACCTCTAGCCTTACAGGTGATTTGTGGTCATTTATCGACCATAGTAGTAAGCCATCTACAACTTTACACCCCACTATTGCTTCACCTAACGAACCACTACTCAAAGAAACAGCTGAACGCCATGTTTCTATTCTACTTTCAGTATCGATATTGTTACATGCTGCTTTGGCAAATAAATCGACTTCATCGCTAGAAATCTGTAAATCATCACCAATGCTTTTACGGCTCAGATTTCTAATATTAGCACTAACATGAGATGGGAATACGTAGTGGTCAGTAATCTTCACGGTATCGGTATCTACAGTGACGGATATACTTCTGATCAGCGATAAATCAGAAACTTGTGAGCAAGGTAAAGTCGATTCACAGTTTATATCAATAGCATCGATAATTCCATCACCATCATCATCAGTATCAATGTCATCTGGTAATAAATCTCCATCGATGTCAGATCCTGCAACTCCAATCCCTTCAGGAGTAATATCTTTTGAATATGCTGCAATCTGTCCCGTTCTTGTGGCAACAAAAATATTACTAACTCTATCAAAACCATCTTCTGTAAAGACAAAATCTTCAGCGGCATGGAAAAAAGTGGTCACGGTTTCTTGTGATAGTGTGTTCGACCTTAGAGTGTGTAATTTCGGAGAATCTCCGGAGGTCATAACATGGATTTTCTCTCCATCAAGCGAGTATTTGGCCTGTTTAGCATCATTGAGTATGCTTTGAGATATAGTTTCTCCATCGATACTAGATATCAAAATATCACCGGATTCCGCCACCATATATATGTGTGAACTATTCGGTGAAATACCGCAATCACTTATTCCTCCTGAGAATGGAATTTCTCGGTAATCTCCTACTAATTCGCCTTCTGATGACCAAATTGCATACCTTCCTGACTCATCCCCCGAGATTAAATATTGCCCATCTTGGCTGAATTGAAGGCATGTCAAATCAGTATTATGAACTTTAGTCATTTTCTTAACTTCTGTCATATTCTGAGAGTCTATTAGTAGTACGCCACCATCTCTGTCCTCTACTGCAATTGTTTTGTCATCCATAGACCAAGCCAAAACCATTGGTGATTGCGAACTTCTAACAGATCCATCCATCAAACTCATAGTCGTCAAGTTGATTTTTTGGACAGATTCATATTGATTTGAACCGGATGTCTGGACAAAAGCAAGTAGACTACTGTCATGGCTAAAAGAAAGTCGATATACGTCCATTGGTAGATCTATTTCGAGCAACGATTTCATTGTATCAGCGTCATAGACTACAACTGCTCTATTATGGCCACTAGCAAGATAATTCCCATCGGGACTTATTGCCAATGAATTACCTACCTGTGAAGAATTTTCACTCATCGATGCCCCTACATATGTGAGTCCCGAACTGGTCGCAGAAGCCAGTGGTGAAAACAGTAGAATTAACAATGCCGCGAAGAGGACAACTCGCTCCCTCATACTCTCACCCAATATTGCGAGGTTCATGTGCTTTGAAAGTTTGTTGCTCAAGTTGGGTATATATTCGTGTATTTTGCAGATTTATAAAAACCAACAAATCATTCGGTGGTCTTTAGAAAGAGGCCCGAGTGGAGCGCCATATGGGCCACATAACCTCCTCTGGAAACGACTCTGAAAAAGTGATTAGAATCGGTCATTCACCCGATCCTGATGATGCTTTTATGTTTCATGCTCTCACAACCTCAGCGTTCCCAACACCAGGTTATCATTATGTCCATGAATTACAAGATATTGAAAGTTTGAATCAGCGCGCTATGAATTCAGATCTCGAGGTATCAGCAGTATCAATTCACGCATATCCTGAAATCGCTGATAAATATGCTTTGATGAATTGTGGTGCCTCGATGGGCGAAGGTTATGGTCCGATGGTAATTACGATGTCAGGCGTTACAAAAGAGCAAGCTCTAGAAGGCCCCATTGCAATACCTGGTTTGAAGACCAGCGCATATATGGCTTTGCGATTATGCTGGGGTGATGTCGAAATAGCAGTAGTCCCATTCGATGAGATTATTCCACGCGTTTTGGATGGAACCTATCGCTCCGGATTAATTATACATGAAGGGCAATTGACCTATGTAGAACATGAATTAGAAGTATTGGTCGACCTTGGAGTCTGGTGGGGCGAGAAGACAGATGGATTGCCACTTCCATTAGGTGGTAATGTCGTATTGAGAGAACTCGGTCCACAAGCAATGGAAGACATAACCTTGCATACCAAGTCTAGCATTGAATTCGCCATAGATAATCCTGATGCGGCATTGGAATTTGCTAAACAATGGGGGCGAGGTATAGATGATGATACCAATCGAAAATTCGTCGATATGTATGTCAATCATCGCACTATAGACTATCAATCTGAAGGACGTGAAAGTGTGAAGAGATTTTTGAAAGAAGGTCAAACTATAGGTTTGATTTCAGCGGATTTCGACATAGATTCCATTGAATTCATCGGTGCTAATAAGGAGTGATACAACTGTCTGAGAAAGGTCCAGAAGTAAGTCGCTTTGGATCGGTAGACCCAGCACCTCCTCTCGTTGAAGGTGAAGTAGATGTCTGGCGGAAGATTTTGCTAGATGAAAGTGAGAAATTATTCGCACGTATGCGCGTTATTTTTTCACTACGCAACGAATCTTCTACTGCCGCTATTGAGGCTCTATGTGATGGATTTCAAGTCAATAGTGCCCTACTAAGGCACGAACTCGCATATGTTCTTGGTCAAACTCAATCACCTGCAGCGGTTGATACTTTGATTGAACGTTTGGCTGACGAATCTGAACATGTCATGGTCAGGCACGAGGCTGCTGAAGCTCTGGGGGCAATCGGTGCGAAAAGGGCAATGCCTGTCCTTGAATCCTTTTTGGATGATGAAAATCCCGAGGTTTCCGAATCCTGCGAAGTTGCCATCGATTTACTTAATCTATGTAATTCAGGACAAGAACTCGAATGGTGACATTCAAAGACTGAAGGCTCTTGCCCCAAATAGGTGAACCTATGCCACACGAACATGTTGCACTTGCACAAACCGCGAATGGTGAGATTGGGCCAAAGTGTCACGAGTGTGGAATACGTCTGACTTTTGGTAATTCAATGGTGAATAATGAAGTTTATTTGTGCTGGGAACACTATGTTGCTGCAACAGGTGCGGATTCAGCGACCAAAACCCATGACACAGAATCTCGATTCTGGCAACAGTGAGAATCAATAACCCTCAGGCAAGAGCGCACTTGATTAGTATGTCGAGCGGCTGGGCTAGGATAGCGCATCGATTTTCATCTTACTATCGTACTGCGGATTTGTGGAGCCCCCCGCGACAGCGAACTAGGGAATGGATGTTCATTCCTTTTGGAAGCGGAAGTCCATTGCGCCATCGAGCCTATCCTGATAATAATGTTTTGCGAGAATTCTTAGTCACTAATCCTCCTCATTCAGTATTCTATTCCACTGCCTACTGGAAGCGTCCACACGAATATAAAATGGCAGATAAAGGCTGGCTCGGTGCCGATTTAATTTTCGATCTCGACGGAGATCACTTGCCAGGTGTCACAGATAGAGATTTTCCAGGAATGCTAGAGGTTATCCACGAACAGGCATGGGCACTTTGGAATGACTTTTTACAACCTGAATTTGGATTTGATCAGAAGCATCTTCAAGTGACATTTTCCGGACACCGTGGATTCCACCTTCATTACAGAGATCCTGCTATATTACATTTGGATTCTGAAGCGAGGCGCGAATTGGTAAGCCATATTCGCGGTGAAGGTGTTGAAGTTCAAACTTTGATGCCAAGATACAACGATCCAAGTGCGCAAGGATGGAATTTGCGATTGCGTAAAGGTGTAAAAACCATGGCTGAAAAGTTACGTAGAATCTCTCTTGGTTCTTCAAAAGAACTCAAAGAATTAATGGCTGGGCTAAAGAAGATGTATGAACGTGAGAGCACAGTTAATCCAAGAGGGATAACGAGTGTAAAACGCCTTGCCAAACTTCTCGAAGATGATTCACGTTTTGAGAGAGTGGTGGCAGGCCGATTCCAAGGATTAAATCAGTATGAGAAATTATTTTTAGATTTAGTCAAATGTGATTCTTCAATCGTTTTAGGAAATGCAGGTGAAACCGACGAAGTTGTGACTATAGATGTCAGGCGGCAGATACGTTATCCTAGTTCTTTACATGGTAAATGTGGCTTGAAAGTGACCGAATTCCCTCTTTCACGTTTAGATCCAGACTCGAGTAATCCTTTTGATCCATTATCAGAGACTATTGCTTTATCATCGCAGGATACTTACAGTGTCGAAATTACCTCAGATGATGTAATTGCCAGGTTCTATGATCGTCATATTGAGGCGACAACTGGCGATATTATCGAAATCCATGAAGCAGGTGCAACTTTCTTTGTTCTGAAGGGCTGGGGGCGTATAATTCCCTCTTCCAATAGTGGAAAACCTATAGTTGGTGATGAGAATGTTCAAGTCTGATTCCCGCTCCCCTAGTCTGAGGTGCAGTTGATGGGACGGCGTAAGAACAAGAAAGGAGATGCACCTCTACCCTCTCCACCAGGAGCTAATGCCCTACCCCCACCTCCACCTGGAGCAATGCCAATTCCACCTCTAAAGCCTCCCGCTGGAGCGGCACCTCTACCACCTCCACCTGGAGCATCTCCTCTACCTCCACCTGGAGCGCCCCCTCTACCTCCACCTGGCATGAATCCATTGCCACCTCCTCCTGCAGCTGATAAAACTGCAGAAGCCGGTCCACCCACTCCTCCTCCTATGGGTGCAGTAAATTCCGAGAAACCAGAATCACTCCCTCCTAGTAAGGTTTCAGAAGTCAGCAAAACCGAAGATAAGGCAGAAGATTCAACCTATTCTAATTTATATGCTAAGAAAAGTGGTAAATCATTACAACAGATTTACGGACACATCGACCGCATCTCCAAAGGAGAAATAGGTTCTCTTCTAGACCGTTATTCCGATAGGTTTGGTCATGAACTAGATCGCGATATAATAGTGATGCGAAAAAATGAGCGTTCCGAACTTCTAGCGGAGATGAGAGATTCACCAGTTGTTGAATTAGTTAATGCTGAAGAAGAGAAAACAGAAGAAAGTAATGATCTGTCTGACCAATTAAAGATAATCGAAGATGAATTACGCCGTCTAAAGCCTGAATTCCAAGCTGCTAAGGAAAACGGAGACAGAGAAACCATGCTTGAGATGCGACCTATTCTGAAAGAATTGATGACAGAAAGAAAAATGCTTCAACAAACAATAGCGGGTGAAAGTCCGAGCGAAACTCCGGTTGAAGCGAAGGTTGTTTCCGTGTCTGCACCTAGTGAAGCAGAAAACGACGTTACGGACGATGTATTCGTGACATTTGTAGCCATTGTCGATGATTTACTCGGCAATCATTTACCCGACGATGTAGTTAGTGAATTTATGGAAAGTGAAGATTTCGACACCTATCGAATCGTCGGTAGCGACCCGTCTTCGGCAGATACCAATCTACGCAGTAAATTCTTCGGTATTGTTGATTCTCGTTTGGGTAAAATGCCCGATGCAGCAGTTTCGACATTCTTAGCATCTCCTGAGTTCGAAACATATCGGACAGTAGGGGCAATCTACAGTTGAGGTGAAAACATGGGATTATTAGACAAGTCAAAAGATTTTGATGGAGCAGAAGAAGCAAAAGTTGCGGTAGCTAATCCTCCAATAGCAGAAGAAAAGGTCGCCAAGGCAGTCAAAGTTGCTAAACCAGTAAAAGCAGCAAAAACAGCAAAAACAGCAAAGGTAAAGAGGGATAGAAAACCCAGACCATCGGGTTTGCCTGCTGAATTCGAATTATCTGGAAAAATTCCGCGTTATACTTGCTGGTTCATCAATTTCGCTGTGAACTTTGGCTTGATAATAGCAAGTTTGCCATTGCTAATGTTTGATAGCGGCGGAGGAGGAACTGGTATTACTACCTGGATGCTAATTGGCGCAATCCTTGCAATAATTCTCAACGCTTTCATCCTACCAATATGGGCTGGAAGAAACGTAGGTCAATTTGTTTCTAGGACGAAATATGTCAATTCATCCGGAAAAAAACCACTCTTCGTTCACAGTTTATTGAATAGTTCATTGGGTCTTCTAAGCCTCCTTGGTATATTTTTGGTATTTACGCAATTCCAAGAGATACAAGATGATAAAACGGCATTAGTTTGGTTCATTGTTGGAGCCGTATTCGTCATACTTTGGTTTGTCAATTGGTCCATAAAGAGGAATCACGAAATGAATCAAGGCCTTTTCGATTTATTGTTTAGTTCCTACTTGATTACCCACACACCAACCGGTTCAGAAACTGGATGGTTAGCACGCCTCGAAGGATTAGGTGATTTCGGTGATAAATACGAAAAGAGAGTCGAAGCACGCGAGGCGAAAGCAGCCGCAAAATTAGCCAAGATCAAGAGCAATGCAGAAGATGGGAAGGCTGAGTCTGAATCAGAAGAAAATGATGATACAAAGTCAGATGATAAAAAGTCAGATGAAACGGATTCAAAGAAGGCTACTGACGACGAAGATAAGAAGTGAGTGGTGCAAACACCATGCAGCGTAAAGCGACCTATGGCAGGTCTCAATCGATTGTAATTGTGTGTTCAGGGATTTTTTTCATAGTTATTTTACTATTCAAAGGGTATCTCATCGGAGCACTTTTGGCAGCAATTACTTGGTCTTATCTCATATTTATGGAAGTGTTAACCTCTCGCTTCCTTTCTGGACCACCTACGCGTAAAGATGCGCTAGATGATGAGAATTGGATGGAGGTCAAAACAACACGCGATAATTTCCCAGTCCATGGTAAATTACGTCTACAAAATAAAAAAGCACCATTGATGATATGTCTTCACGGTTGGAGTTCATCTACAGCACGATTCAGTTCGTTAATGAAGAATTTCCATGATATGGGGATGCACACTATTGCCTTAGAATATAGGAATCATGGCGATGGAGGCCAAAGCAAAGAATGGACATCGCTCAAAATAGTCAAAGATCTTGATAGAATGATGGAGGATTGCATAGATAGGGAGTTAGTGGGTGATGTCTATCTCTATGGCCATAGTATGGGTTCGTTTATCATACTTGCAGCCAGTAGGATTTGTGATGGCGCATGGTGGAATAAATTGGTTAAAGGAGCAATACTTGAATCGCCTATGACTTCCTATCCTGAAGTATTTAGGTCTCTAACTACATCACTATCATTCTTACGATATCCGCTCAAACGTAGACTCCTTGCGGCATGGACAAAGATTCATCCTGAGACTGACCCCTTTTCATGGGAAGATAGTCAATTACCCGCTTGGGGCGTCCCAAGCTGCCCTTTACTGATACTTCAAGCTCCTAATGATGAAGTTCTTAGCCCATTACACCTAGAATTATTACTCGATGTTTTAGGCGACAGAGACGACGCGGAATCTCACATTGTTGAGGGATTAACTCATAGTAGGAGTGCCGAAGATCAAAACCGAGATTTGTTAGTGGAATCATGGCTTAAAAAGAAATTCACTCTTCACTCCTAATCCCGGATATGTCCATCGCTAATTCTCTCATATCTTCTACTTCATCCAGCTCATCTACAATTTCTTCACCGAGGAGTGTTTCAATTACATCCTCCATTGTTAGAATGCCGGATGTGCCACCAAAATCGTCGATAACCGCAGCAATTTGCACTTTTCTGGCTAGGAATAATTCAAGTGCTTGGTCGACACTATCGCTTTGCTTCATTTTCTCCAAGGGCTTAACAAGTTCACTAAGTTTGAGTGACCATTCATCGCGGCTTGCAGCAGTAAGGATTTCTGAACGTATGACAAATCCCTTCAGATCATCTATATCGGTCCCGAAAACAGGTATTCTTGAGAATCTTAAGATAGGTGTGTCATTCATGACTTGTTGTATAGTCCAATTTTCTTCGAATGCAGTAGTGACTACTCGCGGTGTCATAATATCCATTACAGGGACATCACGTAATTTTAGGAGATTATGAATTACAGTTTCCTCATCTTCCTCCAGAGTACCTTCCTCTTCACCTATGTCTGCTAGGACAGCTAACTCATCTCTTGTGACAATGGTCTTTGGAGGTTGTGGTAATCTTTTCTTAGCCCATAATATTGGGATAAACAATGGACTGAGTACTTTAGTTAGGAAATACAGAATCCATCCTGAAGGGGTAGCTAATTGCTTCCAATATACTGAGCCTAGGGTTTTTGGGATTATTTCAGAGAATATCAATACTGCAATGGTTAGGATAACCGAGGCCACAGTTAGCCATGATTCATCCCAAATCGATTGAACCTCTGCTCCAACGCCAGCAGCCCCCATTGTATGAGCAATTGTATTCAGGGTCAATATGGCTGTTAATGGCTTCACTGCATCATCTGTTTTCAGTTTCGACCATAAGGCTCCACTTTTACTTCCACTCTTTTCAAGAATGCTCACATGACTATGTGACATTGACAATAAAACCGCTTCCAGCAATGAGCAAAGAAATGACACACCAATCGCAAGAGAGGTGTAAACAATTAGCATCGTTAGTTCCATGATGTTTCTGGGACTCCTAGGGCGCTCCCATTAAGCGGAGAAGTCGATAGTTCATGAGGATTACCTGTCGGATATAGTAGCAGCCATATACTGGTCCACTCAGGGAGGCATGGTGACCTTATGTCAGATGAACACGTTCTGATATGTGTTGCTTGGCCATATGCCAACGGTCCTCTTCATCTAGGGCATGTGGCTGGATGTTATCTTCCACCGGACATCCAAGCTAGATTTGAACGATCTTTAGGGAACCGCGTATTGATGGTTTCAGGATCAGATGAACACGGCACTCCTATCACTGTGAGTGCGGAAAAAGAAGGAGTCTCCCCTCAAGTAATAGTCGATCGTTTTCATAAAATAAACAGTCAAGCACTACTTGATCTCGGTTGTTCATGGCAACCATCTTTAGATTCGCGCGGAATGGCACATGGCGGTTCGCTCTTTAATCGCACAAGTGACATTAGGCATAAGAAAATAGTCCAAGATAATTTCATCAAGCTAAATGATGCAGGTTTGTTTGAAAAGCGAGTTATGAAACAATTTTATGAAGTAAAAGACGAAGGTGGTAGATTTCTACCTGACCGGTACGTAGAAGGAATATGCCCTCATTGTGAAGCAGATGGGGCACGTGGCGATCAATGTGATAATTGCGGCTCTACCTATGATTCGGTTGAACTAATCTCCCCGAGATCTCTCATGGATCCTTCTTCGACAATTGAAATCAGGGATACTGAACATCTGTTCTACCGCCTTGAACTATTCCAAAAACTTTTAGAAAAACATGCGAGATCACAACATCATTTGTGGAAAGCAAACGTTAGAGCGATGACGAAGAATTGGCTAGATATGGGTTTGCGTCCACGCGCTGTTACTAGGGATTTAGAATGGGGGATAGACATCCCAATTGATCACGAAGAATGGCATAAAAAATGCATCTATGTTTGGTTTGAAGCAGTCCAAGGTTATTATTCAGCTTCACGTATATGGGCTGAAGAAAACGGTGATAAAGAAGCATGGAAAAAATGGTGGGAGGTGGATGAAAGTGGGATTCAGCCACGCCATCTATATTTCTTGGGTAAAGATAATATCCCATTCCATACAATAATTTGGCCGGCACTGATTGCAGGTCTAAATCATGCTAATTCTGGTAAAAGTGGCGACGAAGAAATACAAATGCCAGGGCCGGGGGATTTGGCTTTACCTCATAATGTCCCGGCGATGGAATATCTGATGTTAGCCGGCGGGCAATTCTCTAAATCTAGGAATCATGCTATCTGGCTACCAGCATTCTTGAAAAGATTCGACCCGGATACGATAAGATACCATCTGTGCATTAATATGCCAGAAAATCACGATACAGATTTTAATTGGAGCGATTTTGTTGAGAAAGTCAATAATGAATTAATAGCGACCTATGGTAATTTTGTTCATCGTGTACTTACATTAGGTGCTCGATTCACGGAAGAAAAGCCATTGAGTTCATTTGACGATGCTCCATATTGTTCAGAGGCCAGAACTAAATTGGAAACTATCTTTCAACAGATAACCGAATCACTCCAGAAACATCGATACAAAGAAGCATTGAGATTAGTTATGTCCGCAGCGCAATATGGCAATCAGATGCTACAAGCGGCAACTCCATGGAAATATCTTAAGGATACATCTACCGATGAGGCTAGAGACAGTATGATTAAGTTGGCATTTGGCTGGAGGATATCCCGTTTCCTTGCGGTTACTAGTCAGCCTTTCTTACCATTTAGTGCTCAAAGATTATGGCTCTCACTCGGTGAAAGTGGTGATGTTTCTGAAGTTGATTGGAGTCAAGCAATCGAGTGGAATTGCCCTATGAAATGGAATGATGAACCCCCAGTCCCTCTATTCACCAGGCTAGATTTAGAGGAAATACTCGAACAAGAGAAAGGTCTTATTGAAGCGAGTGATGAGGATCAAACACTGCAAAAGATCAAGGGTGTAAAGAAAAAGAAGGAGGAAGAAAAGATGACTGAAGGCGTAACATATCTCGATTTTGAGACTTTTACCAAAACCGAATTGAAAGTAGGAAGAATAATATCTGTCAATGAACATGAAAATGCCGATAAGCTATATGTGGTGAAAATCGATGATGGCACTGTTGAAGGCCGTACTATCTGTGCTGGCATTAAAGAATACTATACCATTGAACAACTCGAAAACAAATTGGTAGTTTTCGTAGCCAATCTCAAACCACGTAAACTGCGAGGAATAATGTCTGAAGGTATGATGTTGGCTGCAGATGACGGAAATGAAAAAGTCTGCTTAATCACGATAGATGGCGACATCGCTGTCGGCTCCAAAGTCATGTAAGTCGTGCACGAACCTCGTCCATCACTGATCGAGATAATACTCTACAGGACTCTTGTAACTCACTTGCTTCTTTAGCGAGTTCTGACCCCATCTCCTCTGGAATACTAGCCAGATTGATATCGACATTAAATAGAGCTCCTTTACAAGCAGCACTAGCTAAAAGACCAGCGACGCCAACATCGGAAACAGCATTTGCATTGCCAAATTTGGCTAAATCGGGCAGATGTTGCAATAGAGTATGAGCAAGTCTTGCAGTCTCCAATGGGACAACTGCTGCTTGCAATGTGGCATTACGGATGGCAGAACGCCTAGTCTCAATTTCCTCATCACTCTGTTTTGGAAGTTTGAAACTATCCATTACAGAATCGAATGATTCGCTGTCGTCATCGGCCAATTGGCCGGATCGAGTTAGCATGCTAACTGCTAGCATTGCGGATTTCTCTGCGACATCCCAGCCACTTTGCCATTTTTCTTTACCCATAGTTAGATCTGCAACCATACAAGTGAGTGCAGCAGCTTGGCCAAGTGAAATTGCAGCAGCAGTGCCGCCGCCAGGCGTCGGCGAAGACGATGCTAGTGCCGATTGAAATTCTCTTACAGTCATTTCCATCCAAGGTGTTTTCATTTTTTCACTCTCCATTTACAGCCCATTCAATTATTCTCTCATCAGCATTGAACACGTCGAGTTGAGAAAGTCCCAGTCCGGCAATTGCAGCAGAGACTAATTCTCTTTCATCATCAACGCCCTCTGCAGCATACCATCTTCCAGATTCTAGCATAGCGCTAAGAGGAACCAATCCAACCAATTCACTACCACACAGTTCAACGCCATGATCTGCTGCAATTGTCTTACACGCCTCAAATGCCACGTGAAGAGGGCATTGCTCCACATCGCGTAAATTCATAGAAACTTGCGAGATACCATGTGCATCTAGGGGCAAACCCATTCCTTGAACTAATGGTAACATACCTGGGACGCGCATTTTCCTACCATCATCGGTTTTTATTAAACGACCAGTAGAACGCACTAGGCTGCCAATTTTCTTTGCAACTTCAGCATCTTTTTCATCAACATTTACATTGTATGCGACTAGTATATTTCGCGCACCGATTACAACTGCTCCAAAACGAGCAGTTCTCTCATTCCATTGCAATGGCCCGTGATCAGGTAAGTGAGGTCCTCCTTCGTTCAACCGTTGTTCGAACCCTTCATATTGCCCTCTCCGCAAATCGGAGAGAAGATTCCTACTGGAGTCACTAGCCGCTGATCCATAGAGGAACGTACAGAGTTCCAATTCATCACTGACTTCTTTAGCTAATCTTTTTGCTAATAGAGTACAATCTTCCATACTTACACCTTCTAGTGGGACGAAAGGACATACGTCTACCGCACCTATACGCGGATGCTCACCCGAATGCTCTCTCATGTCAATATGTTCAGCAGCAGCAGCAATCACTTTCTTGGCTGCAGTGAATACTGCTTCTGGTTCGCCGGCAATTGTCAAAACAGTCCGGTTATAATCTGCATCAGGTTCTACCCCGAGGACCATTGCGCCTTTGATGCCCCTTGCAGCATCAGCAATTGCAGCGATTTTTACCGAATCGCGCCCTTCGCTAAAATTGGGTACGCATTCAAGCAGTTGCTTTGCCATAGCGAGGGGATTGTCATCAAGGTGATGAATGTTAGCCATATAATACTCTTAGACCTTCACGCCCGCTCTTCTTGTGTCGTTTGTCGACAACTCGGTCGATTGCAGTAAACATATCTTTCTGTGTAATTCTTGCTCGTGATTGGCGGATAGCAATCATCCCCGCTTCGACACATACCGCTTTCAATTCAGCTCCGCTGAAGTTCTCGGTTTTCTCGACAATTTTACCTAATCTAAAACTGGTTTTCGACATTGATTTAAGGCAGAGAGTGAGGATCGATTTTCTACCTTCGATATCGGGGACAGGAATGTCAATTATCCGATCGAATCTCCCTGGGCGCATCAATGCTTCATCAAGAATATCTGGGCGATTAGTTGCTGCAATGATCTTCACATCTTCCAAACTGTCAAAGCCATCTAGCTCCGCAAGTAATTGCATCAATGTTCTTTGAACTTCACGATCGCCACTTGTTGCACCATCCAACCTCTTGGCTCCAATCGCATCGATTTCGTCTAGGAATATAATAGAGGGTGCCTTATCTTTAGCGAGAGAAAATAATTCTCTTACCATTCTCCCTCCTTCGCCGATGTATTTCTGCGCTAATTCACTACCTACCATGCGTATGAATGTAGCATCGGTCTGTTGCGCTACTGCTTTTGCCAGCATAGTCTTCCCACAACCAGGCGGTCCAACCATGAGTACGCCTTTCGGGGGTTTAATTCCAACTTTGGCAAATAATTCTGGTTTATGCAGAGGCAATTCTATCGACTCACGTAACATTTCCATTTGCTCATCGAGCCCACCTATGTCCGCATATGTCACATCTGGCTTAGCCATAATTTCAGCCCCACTTACCAAAGG
>ERZ1046148.890-NODE-890-length-16375-cov-5.968934_pt1 | contig 16375 bp, 15 predicted proteins | sample MGYA00383090_ERZ1046148 | MGnify/ENA primary metagenome ERZ1046148 (study PRJEB29581, sample SAMEA5548360) | metagenome | biome: marine; feature: coastal; material: water | depth 25 m | study: Short-term variability in the microbial, nano- and picoplankton... | reverse complement strand
AATACAATAATTTCATTCATGAGAGGTACAAAGTTTTCTGTAATAGGAATGGGTAAATATGGTAAAGCTATTGCTCAAATTTTAAGTGATAGAGGTGCTGAGGTAATTGCAATTGATAATAGAGAGGATCTTGTTGAAGAGGTTGAAGATTTTGTTGCTTTGGCGGTAACAATGGATGCAACAGATGGAAAGGCTCTTGAGGCACAAAATATACATGAATGTGACGCTGTAGTTGTTGCGATTGGATCCAATTTTGAAGCATTATTGTTGTGTTGTTTTCAATTGAAAGAATTGGGCGTTAAACGAATAATTGCTCGCTCTAATGATGAAAATCAGAAAAAAATTCTTTTGAGAATGGGTATAGAAGAAATCCTAGAACCTGAAAAAGAAATTGGAGTATTTGTAGCTGAACAATTAATTAATCCAAATATTGTTTCGTTTTTACAATTACCAGATGATTACGAAGTGGCAGAAATAAAACCTCCTGCAGACATTGCCGAAAGAAGTGTTGAAGATATTGGTTTGAGAAATAAGTATCGCTTAAATTTAATTACAATTAAGCGCTGTTTCGAAGAAGACAAAGGGAACTCCATCGAAGTCGTTCAGCATATCCTAGGAGTTCCGTCGGCTGATACGATTATTAAGCAAACGGATACTTTAATTGTTTTTGGAACGTCGAGAGATATTCAGCGATTTATCGAGATAAATAGTTAATACTACCAGCTATGCTTCGTTCGGCATCAATGAACCCAGTTTTTTTGAGATGAACTTATTGTATAGTAGTCATTGCTTGAAAGAAATCAAATATGATCTATTCTCTAAATTTATAAATCTTAAAAGTGAAACTCTTTCAGGATTTTATTTTCTTTTTCAACTGGAGAAACAGTGTGTTTTAATTTTGCTTAGAAATTTAAGGTGTTTTTTCAAATACAAAGCGAAAATCCAATTAAGGAGTATTCTTGGTGAAAGTTTGACTTTATAACAGGAACAAGTTTTTGGAGCGTTTATTGTAATGTTATGAATTTTTCACTGTTATTTGGTTGACTGTAGCATCTTTATCTTAAAGATGCACTCTCTATATTAAAGTATTTCCTCGTTTATGATTAGATTTTAAATTATTCTCTTTTAAATGATTATTTTTATTAGCGAGTATATTGAAGACTGATATGAGAAATACATTAGATAAAAGTCAGAGGCTTAAGGGGAAAAAAATTGTGGAAGATATTTTTGGAGGCCCAAAATTATCTGTTGCTTCCTATCCATTTAGAGCGTTCTATACTGTTGCTCATGAGGATGTTGTAAATGCCAAATTTGGAATTGGTGTACCTAAAAAGAAATTTAAAAGAGCTGTTGATCGAAATCACATAAAAAGATTGGTGAAAGAATCTTTAAGATTAAATAAAACCATTTTATACGCGGCTATGAATAATAATCATTGTGCCGTAAACACAATGATTATTTGTAATGCGGAGTCTATTCCTAGTTTTGAATTAGTTGAAACTAAAATAAAAGAATTACTAACCCGTTTGGCCAAAACTATTGATAATTATGAAAAAAAGTAAAATCTATTTTTTGGCAGGGTTCTTATCCTTAATTCTGTTAAGTTTTGTTGAATTAGAAGACACTTCGGATCGTTTTGAAGTGGGTAAGAATCTAGACATCTTTACTGAAGTATACAAGCAAGTAAATTCACTTTACGTTGATGGTACTCAACCTGGAGAATTAATGAAGGTTGGAATAGATGCCATGCTAAAAAGTCTCGATCCTTATACGGTATACTATCCTGAATCTGATATTGAGGATTATAAGTTAATGACTACTGGTCAGTATGGAGGAATTGGAGCCCGTATTCGAAAGATAGATGACTTTGTAGTTGTTGGTGAGCCATATGTAGGTTTTCCAGCTTTTAAAGCAGGTTTAAGAGGTGGAGATGTGATTTTAAAAGTTGATGGGAAAGATGTTAAGGGTAAATCGACATCTGATTTGAGTAAAATATTAAAAGGGAATCCTGGTACAAGTATTACTGTTACCATTCAGCGACCTGGAACAGAAGCGGATTTTGAAGTGTCTTTTAAAAGGGAGAAAGTTCAAATTAAAAGTGTTCCTTATCAGGGAATGATTACCGAGAATGTAGGCTATATTAAAATGAAAAGTTTCACGAGAAATGTATCCAAAGAAGTGAAAACTGCATTTTTAGAATTAAAAAAGAATCCAAATTTCCAATCACTGGTATTTGATTTAAGAGGTAATCCGGGAGGTTTATTACATGAAGCAATAAACATTGTTGGTTTGTTTACTAAAAAAGGAGTAAAGGTTGTTGAAACTCGAGGGAAAATTGAAGAATGGACTAAAATTTACAAAACACTCAACGCACCATTAGACAAAGAAATTCCAATAGTGATTTTGGTAGATGGAGGATCTGCTTCAGCCAGTGAAATTGTAAGTGGTGCACTGCAAGATTTTGATAGAGCAGTTATCTTAGGGTCGAACACTTATGGGAAGGGATTGGTTCAAACAACTCGCAATTTGAAATACAACACAAGTATTAAAGTAACAACAGCTAAATATTACATTCCAAGTGGTAGGTGTATTCAAGCAATAGATTACGCTCATAAGGACGAAGATGGTAATCCAAAGAAAATTCCAGACTCCTTATTAACTGAGTTTAAAACTCAAAATGGAAGATTAGTTTTAGATGGAGCGGGTATTAAACCTGATGTTGAAAAGGATCGCGAGAAATATGGTGCAATAACAAGAGCGTTACTTTCTAAAAATCATGTATTTAATTTTGCTACTAAATATGTTCTTGAGCACGATTCAATAAGTAATGCTAAAAACTTCAGGTTAACTGATGATGAATATCAATCTTTTATTACTTACTTGTTAGATAATGAATACGATTACCAAACCAGTACTGGTAAAGGACTAAAAGCTTTGAAGAAGAGCGCTGAAAAAGATAGTATACTAGTTGACATAGCTTCAGAAATTAAATTGATTGAGGATAAAATAATTCTTAAAAAGAAGTTGGATTTAAATAAGTTTAAAAGCCAAATAAAAGGGTTCTTAGAAATTGAAATCGCTTCTCGTTTTTTCTTTCAAGTAGGAAAAATTGAAAGTAGCTTAGGGAATGATCTTTTTGTAGACGAAGCTGTTGAGATTTTAACCAATAAGGACCGTTACACTTCTATTTTATCTGGAAATTAAATATAAGTTGGGTACCAAAAACGAAAAAATAGGATATTACATCTTTTTCACAGGCCTATTTGCTTTGTCTGCAAGTATATCTGTTTCTAAATTCACGACTTCCCTGTCAATTATATTAATGGCCGTTGCTTGGCTAGTAAAGTGGGATTGGAAACAAAAATGGGAAGGCCTTCAAAATAATTACAAGTTATTACTAGCATCAACAGGTTTGTTTCTGATTTTTGTTTTTGGGTTGTTTTATACCGAAGATATGAAGTTCGGTTGGAAAGATGTAAAGATAAAAACACCTTTATTTATTTTGCCGGTTTTATTCACTACCAGTTATTCAATTAATCGTAAGCAAATTATTTCGGCTTTTATTTTAATGACTAGTTCTGCTATTACGGCTACTGTTATTGGGTTTGTTAATTATAATTTAAATTATAATACAGCGTCGGATTGGGTGGATTTAAGGATTATTTCACCATTTATAAGTCTTATTCGATTGTCGTTAATATTGTGCGTAGGTTTTGGTTTAGGACTTTGGGGACTAACAAAGCTAAATCATTTCTCGAAATGGTTTTTGCTTATACCGCTTTGTTGGATTGTATTCATTTTGGGGTATAGTCAAAGCTTAACAGGAATTGTTTTGATTCCAATAATTTTAGTGTTATTTATTAAGTTTATTTTAAAAGGACAAAAATTATTAACGGTTACGTTGAGTGCTATTTTATTGGTTGTTTTTGCTTACTCTAGTCTTCGGATATATCGTATGTATAAGTTAGTTTTTATAAATCACGAAGATGTCGCATTGGAAAAAACAAAATCGGGAGTAAATTATTTTCATGATTTAAATAACAAGTCAACTGAGAACGGACATTATGTCTATCGGAATATTAATAAGAATGAAGTTGAATCAGAATGGACTAAAAGAAGTACTTTAAACCTCAAAGAAATTAGAAATGGTTATAATTATTTCCCCATACTTTATCGCTACCTAGCATCTAAAGGTTTAACGAAAGATTCAATAGGTATTTCGGCTCTTTCCAATCAAGATATTCATTACATAGAAAACGGATTAACAAACGTATTCTTTACTGATTGCAATCCGGTGAGTAAGCGTGTTTATCAATCTTTTTGGGAAATAAATGAAGCAATTCAGTCAGGTCATTTTAGAGGCAATAGTATAACAATGCGATTCATTTTTTGGAAAACTGGAGCGAAACTATTTAAGGATAATTGGATGTTTGGAGTTGGAACAGGAGATGTTAATAAATCTTTTTTATTAGAGTACGGAAAAAGTAAGAATGATGAAATTCGTACTTTTAAATTGCGTTCTCACAACCAGTACCTTTCTACTGGAATTGCATTAGGGGTATTTGGTTTATTTATCTTTCTTTTTGTTCTAGTTTATTATTGGAGTTCATATACTGGTTCTTTCGACTTTATATTCATTATTACACAAGCTGTTTTAATACTTGGCATGTTTTGGGAGGATACATTAGAAACTCAAGCCGGAGTTACTATTTTTGCCTTGATAACAAGCTTATTATTGTTTGAGAAAAAGGACTGTTAAATAATTTTGATGACTTGTTAATTTCTTAATTAGTCAACAATTTGAATCCTCTTCCATGCATGTTTACGATTTCAAGCTTTGGATCTGCTTTTAAGTACTTTCTAAGTTTAGTGATGTACACATCCATTGACCTTGCGTTAAAGTAGCTATCGTCTTTCCAAATTTTATTTAGTGCAACATTACGTTCTAGTACATCATTCGTGTTTTCACACAAGAGCTTTAATAAATCAGCCTCCTTACTTGTTAATTTTTGACCAGGATCTTCTTTCCCCTTTAAAACTCTTCTATCGTAATCAAAACTAAGAGAACCAATTTCAAAATATTTAAGCTCTTGTTTTACAGTGCTGGCACCATTTGTTCTGCGTAAGATTGCTTTTATCCTTAACAATAACTCTTCCATAGAAAAAGGCTTCGTTAAGTAATCGTCAGCTCCACTTTGAAAACCTTCAATTTTATCTTCCTTTAAAGACTTTGCTGTAAGGAAGATAATAGGAACTTCTTTATTCGTGTTTCTAATCTCTTTAGCAAGTGTAAATCCGTCTTTAATCGGCATCATAACATCCAATGCACAAAGATCAAATTCATTTTTTAAAAATGCTTTAATTCCTTTATCTCCATCCGTTTCTAGTTGACAGTCATATCCTTTTGCTATTAAGTATTCCTGTAGTAAAGATCCTAGGTTAGCGTCGTCTTCAACTAATAATATTTTTATATTGTTACTCATCTTCGTTTGGTTTAAAAGGTAAATAAATACTAAATACAGATCCTTTTCCTATTTGGCTTGTTACTTTGATGGATCCCTGGTGCTTGTCAACAATAGCCTTAACATAGCTCAAACCTAATCCAAATCCTTTAACGTCATGGACGTTTCCGGTAGGAACTCTATATAGTTTATCAAATATTTTACTTGTATTTTCTTTCGTTATTCCAATTCCATTATCTGTAACATCAATCACAATTCCATTGTTTAAATTTCGAGTTGAAATTATAATTGATGGAGTTACCGGTGTATATTTTATAGCATTATCAAGAAGGTTGTTGATGATGTTGGTAAAGTGTATTTTGTCAGCTTTAATAATTGATGTTTGAGCATTGAAGAGTGTAGTTATGTTTCCGTTTTTTCCTTCTACTCTTACCTTGGCTTGGTTGCAAGCATGATTTATTACATCTTGAGTATTAATTTCATGAAATTTAAGTTTAAAATCATCTTTATCTAATACAGCGCTTTGTAGGACATTTTCAACTAATGTCTCTAATCGTTTGTTTTCTGAGTTAATTACATCAACGTAATGCAAAGTTCTTTCTTGTGTTTTAGGGATTTCTTGATCATTCAAAACTTCACAAGCTAGGGATATGGTAGAAATAGGAGTTTTTAACTCGTGTGTCATATTGTTTATGAAGTCAGACTTAATAACAGCTACTTTTTTCTGACGAACAACAGTGGCAAAAGTAATCCAAAATACAATTACAATGGTTAAAATAAATACAGATGACAATGCGATGACGTCACCAACTGATTTGATTAAGAATCCACGTTCTTTAGGAAAAATAATGCTTAAATGGTCTCTGCTGAAAAAGAAATCACTAGGGAAAAGCTGAATAGAGTAGGGGGAGTTCATAAATTGTGCTGTTTCAACACCTTTTTCTTTTAAGACGAGGTTATTGTTTGAGAATAGACCAATTTGAAATTTAGTATTGATTCCATGGTTTTTAAGTTCTTTCTTTAAAAGTTTACTTAAAAGGTGAGGGTCAACTCTTTCGGTAATTCCTTTTGGTCTGCCGAAACTTGTTAGGTCTTGGATAATATTTTTAAATATCGTGTTTTTTGAAGGGTCATTATAAACATTTCTTCTGTTTTTTGATTTAATAGTATTGTACGATTTTTGAATTATACTACCATTTGCATCCTTCAGGATTTGTGTTGTTTTTTTTATTAGTTTTCCTTCAGCTGTTTCAAAAACACTTTCTTCCTCTAGTTCGAATGAATAATTTTTTGAGTTTAAATTAGTATCTATTGAAGTATGGGTTTTTATAGAAAATGGCTTAATAACAGGTTGGGCTTGTTGAATATTATTGTAAAGTGATCTTTTTTCTAGGCGCTCTAATCGCTGAACGGAAACACTCATTGCATGCATTACACTTTCTTTGAATTGTTGTTCCTTTAGTTCGATCGCACTGTTTAGCCAATAGCCTTGTACGACAATTATCCCCAGTAATGCAGCCGTCATAACTGATACTAATATTTTTAAGTGATTTTCTTTCACAATTTAAATGTAACGTTAAAATGTTCGAATGTTAAAGTGTTAACATTTTTTAACGGCGATTCCTTTTTAGTTAGTATTCGTAAAAGTTGTTTTAGGTTACAAAGTAGGATATGAAAATTTCAAGGACTGTAAATAAGATTTACGAACATAAAATGAAAAAGGGCTGAATATTATGTTCAGCCCTTTTGTTTAAAAAAAGTACAAAATTACATCTTGTCGAATCCTGTATATTTTTGAAGTACTTCAGGTATTAAAACCTCTCCTTTTTCATTTTGATTGTTTTCTATTAATGCAGCCATTATTCTTGGTAATGCCAATGCACTTCCATTTAAAGTATGTGCTAATTGAGGTTTGTCTTTACCTTGTCTGAATCTTAATTTTAGTCGATTACTTTGGTAAGTTTCGAAATTTGAAACGGAACTAACTTCTAACCATCTATCTTGAGCAGTTGAATAAACTTCAAAATCAAATGTTAAGGCAGCAGTGAACCCTAAATCTCCACCACACAATCTTAAAATTCTAAATGGAAGTCCTAGTTTTCTAACCAAACCTTTTACATGGTCAACCATTTCATCTAATACAGCATAACTATTATCAGGGTGAACAACCTGAACAATCTCAACTTTATCAAATTGGTGTAGCCTGTTTAATCCTCTAACATCTTTTCCATAAGAACCTGCTTCTCTTCTAAAACATGGAGTATAAGCGGTGTGCTTCTTAGGTAATTCATCATCTGATAAAATTACGTCACGATAAATGTTTGTTACAGGAACCTCTGCAGTAGGAATTAAATATAAGTCATCAGCAACAGTATGGTACATTTGACCTTCTTTATCGGGTAATTGACCCGTTCCGATCCCTGAAGCTTCGTTAATTAATAATGGAGGAATTACTTCATGGTAACCTGAGTTATCAGCTTCGTCTAAAAAGAAGTTAATTAAGGCACGTTGTAAACGCGCACCTTTTCCTTTGTAAATAGGAAAACCTGCTCCAGCTATTTTAACACCAGTTTCAAAATCAATAATGTCTTTCTCTTTAACGATATCCCAGTGGGGTTTAGCGCTTTCATGCAGATTAGGAATATCACCTTCCCTAAAAATTTCTACATTGTCTTCTTCTAATTTTCCTGTTGGAACTGTTTCATGCGGAACGTTAGGAATATGGTATAATAAGTCTGTAAATTTATTTTCTATTTCATGCAGTCCATCTTCAAGAGATTTTTGTTCTCCTTTTATAGCTTGTACTTTTGATTTCGCTTCGTTTGCTTCTTCATTTTTTCCTTTTTTGAATAAATCACCAATAGCTTTGGACATTTTATTCCCTTCAGCACGTAGTATTTCAACTTTAGAAATACGATCTTTTCTTTTAATGTTTAGTTCAATGATTTCTTGAATAAGTGGATCTGAATCTAGGTTTCTTTTTTTTAGACCTTCAATAACTTTTTCTTTATTGTCAAGAATATATTTTACTTGAAGCATAACTTAATTTTTAAAGTGTAAATATATAAAAGCGGTTTTCTAAAACAGCTTTGATGATGGATTATTTAAACCAAAAAGTTCTAAAATAAAAAAGACCACTCAAATGAGTAGCCTTTAATATCGTAAAAACGAGTTTTTGTTTAAGCTTCAGCTTTAATAGAAACAAACGATTTGTTATTTCTCTTTTTTCTGAATTCCACTTCACCGTCAGTTAATGCAAATAATGTGTGGTCTTTTCCCATACCAACATTTTCACCTGGGTGATGTTTAGTTCCTCTTTGGCGAACGATAATGTTACCAGCAATTACTTGCTCTCCACCAAATTTCTTTACTCCTAGTCTTTTCGATTGCGAGTCTCTACCATTGTCCGAAGACCCAACTCCTTTTTTATGTGCCATATCTTAAAAAAAATTTTAGTTAGCAGAAATTGATTCAATTTGAATTTGAGTAAACAATTGTCTGTGTCCATTCAATTTTTGGTATCCTTTTCTTCTTTTCTTTTTGAAGACTAATACCTTGTCTCCTTTAACGTGTGAAAGAACCTTTACAGTAACTTTCGCACCTTCTACAGCCGGGGCGCCAACATTAACTTTCCCATCGTTGTCTACTAAAAGAACTTTTTCGAAATCAACCGAACTTCCTTCTTCAGCAGCCAAACGATGAACAAAGATCTGTTGATCTTTCTCTACTTTGAACTGTTGCCCTGCTATCTCTACAATTGCGTACATATATACAGTATATTAATTAATACAAAAATTTTGGACTGTAAAGCTACCATTTTTTTCTCTAATGGCAAAACAGCTAATAGCTGTATTTTTCCCTTCTTATCAGTTAATCTATCAAAGGATTAATAATTGTTATAACAAATAAAGTTAGGGGGTAATATTATAATTATATTTGTAAGTGTAGAAAAAGAGAGTTTTTTATTTACTTCAATCAACTGTGGATTTTTTTCTAAAAATAGAAGGTATGAGTTGTGGACATTGTGTTTCTGCGGTAACTAATCTTTTACGAGAGGTTGAAGGTGTTGATTATGTTAGTGTTTCTTTGGGAAGCGGTGAGGCTGCTGTCAAAGGTTCATGTTTAAAAAGAGAATTACTTAAAGCGATTAATGAAACATCAGTTTACAAAGCTTATTAATATGAAAAAGTTATTATTATTATTTTTATCAATTTTTTTAATGGCGTGTGGATCTCCTATTGAAAAGACTTCTTTAAACATAGGAGTAGAAGGAATGTCTTGTAGTCATTCTTGCGCTCCTTATATCCAAAAGAAATTATTAAAAACAGTGGGAGTTTTAGATGCTGAGGTAACTTTTGAAAATAAAGAAGCTAAGGTTGTGTTTGACAAAAACAAAATCACCAAAGAAGAGATTATCAAGACAATCCAAACAATTGCTGACGGTCAATACAAGGTAATTAATGTTGAGGAAGAAAAACAGAATGATGTTGAATCAATTGAATCAACTGGTGATGAAAGTTCAACAAATAAGTTTCATATTTCAAACTCAGAGGTTTCATCTTCAAGTTACCAGTTACCAAATATCTTTAGTTTATTAAATTCTTTACTAAAAATCAATTAACATTTTTACATATATCCGTAGATTTGAAATATGATTTTCTCTAAACGTTTTATTCGTTTTAATTGGATAGTTTTAATACTTATTTATCTTGTTGTCATTGCAGGAAGCTTTGTGAGAATTACAGGAAGCGGAATGGGTTGCCCAGATTGGCCTAAATGCTTTGGGTCTTGGGTTCCTCCCACGAATGCAGAAGAACTTCCTGAAAATTATCGAGATGTTTACATTGGTAAAAGAACCAAGAAAGTTGAAAAGTTTTCTAAAATTCTCAACTTAATTGGGATGGAAGAAACTTCTGATGTTTTGAAAAATAATCCATCGGTATATAAAGAGGAGCCTTTCAATGTCCAAAAAACATGGATCGAGTATATTAATCGTTTGTTAGGTTTTCTTGCTGGAAACACTATGTTATTGGTTTTTTTCTGGATAATATTCGTGTACAGAAAGTCGAAATTATTTTGGGTAAGTGCGATCAACCTTGTTTTAATGGCATTTCAAGCCTGGTTTGGTTCTATTGTAGTTGCAACTAATCTTGTTCCTTGGACGATTACAATACACATGTTCATGGCGCTTTTAATCATTGGTATTCAAATATACTTTACTATTTCGGCCTCTGGAAAGCAGCTTGTTTTTCAAAAATTTAGCATCCCAAATTGGATGCTTACGTTGTTATGGGTGGTCTTTATAATTATCTTTTATCAAATGTTTCTTGGAACTCAGGTTAGAGAGGCTATTGATTTATTAATTAAAAAAGGTGTCGGTAAAGAATATTGGACCGAAGGCGTTGGGTTACCGTTTTATATACATAGAAGTTTTTCATGGCTGGTATTGGTTCTACTCTTCATAGTCTTTTTGTCTAATGAGAGAGGACAAAGGTTTGGAGCCATCCGCTTGTCTTTCCTTGTCTTGTCCATGGAATTGTTTTCTGGAGTATTGTTAGCTCACTTGGAAATGCCAGGGCTTGTCCGCACTATTCATTTGCTATTTGCTTCAGTGCTTTTTGGAGTTTTGTTTTGGTTTTTGATTCAGTCTAAGGCTAAAAAATCTTGAGTAGTTACAATTTCAAACTTTTATTTTTAATATAATTTTGTGTTTTGTAGCAATTGCATTGTATTACTGCAAACTAATTAATTTCCTAAGTGGGAAAAAATGCAATGCTTAGTTGTATTGAGGATTATCGAAATATTATTAAAGGCAACAATTTTCCCTTAAGTTTAACTCTTTTTTTGGTTCAAGGCAGGTTAATTTTTTTAAAGGAATTAACTAAGCTTTCTTTTTCATAACATAGATTACCGAACTGCACCTCTTTGGATTATATTTGCCTTTTAGCGCAAATATGATACCTTTAAAAAGCCCCGGCAGCTTTTTTCCTGAGCTGTATTGCTCACTTAGCATCGAAACATAAGCTGCGTCAAAAGGCATTGGCTTCAGATTAACCAATTCGAAATTATTCTCCTCCATTAACTTTTTCATCGTTGAAGGGTTAAAATGCCAAAGATGTATTGGGATATCCCAAGCTGCCCAAAACGATTTATAGTAATCGGCATCAAAAGAAGTGTGGTTAGGAACGGCAACAACGAATGTTCCGTTATCAGCAAGTAAACTATGGATTTTTTTAAGATATCCTTTTAAATCGTGTACATGCTCTAATACGTGCCACATCGTAATAGCATCAAAATATTTATCTGGTAAATTATATAAAGTTGGCGTATCGTACACTTCAAAATTAAATTTTGATGCTGCATAATTTCGTGTATCAGGATCTTGTTCAATTCCTTTAACTTTCCAGCCTGCTTGAATCATTGTGTTTGAGAAATATCCTGTGCCGGTACCTATATCTAGTAATTTTCCGGTTTTTTTTTCCGAAGAATTGATAACTAAATTCTTCTTCTTTTTTAACATATAGTCTCTTACTATATGATAAACCTTAAAGAACAATCCTTTTTGGGTGTCGGAATGGGAAACGTAATTTTCATTTTGATAATAAGTACCAATAGAAGCCGCATCAGGAATGTTTTGAGTAAAATGAAAACCGCAATTCCCACATTTTGCAATGGGAAAAGTTTCCCCAGTATGAGAATGATCTTTTAAAATAGATACTTCAATAATATCTGTTGAATCACAAACTTGGCAATTCGTATGTTTAATTAGTCCCATTATTTATATTCCTGAATAAAATCGGTAATTAATTGGAAGCATTCGTTGTATTTTGAAAGCGTTAAGTTATCGTTTGTATCATATATGTCATGGTAAGCTTTAGAACCGCCAAGTGTGTATATGAAGATCGATTTTACATTATTTTGGTCGAACCAATAATGGTCACTATTCGCTGCGGGTCCTCTTTTTCCTACTTTGGATAAATAACCTTTTTCTTTATTAATTTTTGAAAACAAATCGTAAACGTCTTCATGAACAGATCCATTAACCATTTTAATTCCTTCATCGCCAGTACCCATAATATCTACGTTAATTTGCAAGTTAATTTTTTCAAGGGGTGAATATGGATTGTCTACATAGTATTTACTCCCTAACAAACCAGCTTCTTCAGCTCCAAAAGCAATGAATAAAATTGAATTTTTAGGTTTGTTTTCGGGTTTAGAGTAATGTTGAGCTAAGTTTAAAAGTAATGCAGTACCGCTGGCATTATCATTAGCTCCAGTAAAAATAGCGTCAGGGCCAAACATGCCCAAATGATCATAGTGTGCAGAGAAAACAGTAAATGAACCTGGTTGTTCACTGCCTTTTACATATCCAATTACATTTTGGGTTATTTCATTCTTTTTTAATTTAGCTTCAATATCTAATTGAATTTCCTTGTTACTGTATTTTAAACGATTCTTTTTAATGAAGATGATTGGGTAGGGACGCTGAACTTGAGCCGTTCCCCAAGTGAGTTTTTTAGGTTCAACAATAATGATTCCTTTTGCTTGAAAAGGATTGTGAATCATATTGTTTAAAAACTCAAGTTGGACAGTATCTGTAATTCCCGTTTTATCAATAATTAAAAATGATTCTTTAAGATCGGTTTGAATGAACTGTCCCATTTTTTTTGGATTCCCAACGATTTTAGGGTTTAGCCATTTTAATTTAAATTCTCCTTTTATGGTTGGGCAACTAGGATCTACTATGAAATCAACTCCAGCAAAAAGCAGCTTATTATCGATTAATACGTCAGCTATCCCTCCAAAGGTGTTTACATTTATTTGAAACTCTTGTTTGAAGTTTGAGTCAAATCTTTCGAGTCCAAAATCATTAAATTTTTGAGCAATAAAATTAGCTGCTTTTAAATGACCGTCTTTTATGTATCCCCTTCCTGCATAATTATCGGATGTTAAAGTGTCAATAATCTCTCTAGCTAATTCTTTGTCTTGTCCGAAGGTGAAAAGGTTACTCAAGAATAATAAAGAAAGGAAAATTTGTTTCATATCTGAATTTGGTAAATATCGTGCCGAATTTACGGAAATTATATAGAATGGAATGAGTTATACTATTGTTAAAACATTATATGTTTACTTACATTTGTTATTGTGCATTCATTAGTTCAACAAATTATCCGTAATTGTAAAGAAAATACCGAAAAGGTAGCATTAAAAGGTGACGGCATTGAAGTGAGTTATGGCGAGTTGTTTGACTTGGCAAAATCTTACGCTAAGTCAATTAAAGATGAAGATTTAAGATCCAATTGGATTGGCGTAGATACAACTTTAGGTTGGAAATGCTATGCGGCTATTTTTGGGTGTTGGTTAGCAGGAAAGGGCTATTTACCAATTAATTTTTCGTTTCCGAAAAACAGAATTCAATCTATTATCAAGTCTAGTGGGGTTGAAGCTGTTATTTCTAATTTACATAATATCGAACTAAAATTAATCATACCAAAACCTTGTTTCGAATTAAAAGAAGTTTCGGGTGAATGGGCATACCTCTTATATACAAGTGGAACTACTGGTGTGCCAAAAGGTGTGCCGATTAAAATGCGAAATTTAGAAGCGTTTGTAAATCATTATCAAACACATGAGACTATTGATTTTAATTCATCTGACATTTTTCTTCAGAGTTACGAATTAACATTTGATGTAAGTGTTTTTTGCTTTTTAATGGCGTTTGTAAACGGAGCTACTTTGGTATTACCAAATTCAAATAAGACCAAACAATTAAGCTTGTTTAAAGCTATGTTGGATTATGAAGTCACTGTTGCAAGTTTTGTCCCTTCGGTAATTCGGTTGACAAAGGATTTTTTACCTCGTGTCCAATTTCCACAACTACGTTATTCTTTTTTTAGTGGAGAAGTCTTAATGGGAAAAGATGCTAAAGTTTGGATGAATTCATTACCTAAGGCTCAGGTTTATAATTGTTATGGGCCCACCGAAACTGTAATTGTTTGCACCGAAGAACATTTAAATGCGTTAGATGATTTTTATTTTAACAATGGACTTCCTTTGCCACTAGGTGAGAAGTTTGCTGAAGTTGAATTAGAATTAGTTGATGGTGAACTTGTTTTTTCAGGTAGGCAAACGTTTGAGGGATATTTAAATAATAAAGTAATTAATCGATTCCCATCTGGAGATTTAGCACATTTTGATTCAGAGGGGAAATTGCTATTTGATGGCCGTAAGGATAATCAAATACAATGGAACGGTTATCGAATTGAATTAGAAGAAATAGAGAATACTTTATCTAAAGCTTTAGGCGTTTGGGTTAAATGTATTTATTTAAAATCGAATCAGAATTTAATTGTGTTCAGTTTGGAAGATGATAAACTGGTGAGTTCTAAAATAAATGAACTTTTCCCAAATTATTATAAACCAAGTAAGGTTATGACCGTTGAAAAAATACCTCTGAATATAAATGGGAAATTGGATTCGGGAGCTCTTTTAAATATAGCTGAATCAAGTTTTTAGTACTTTTAAATCGTCAGTCTTAATTCGTATATTTGTAATTAGATTATGATTGATGAGCAGAGTATAGAAGATTTAGAGTTTGATGCTTTACGTGGGTTTTTAGCAAATTATTGTAAATCAGAGAAGGCTAAAGTTAATGCCGGACGAATTAAGCCTTTAGAATCTTTAATCGATGTTAAAAATGAGTTTTCTATCCTTGAAGAAATTCAGGCGGTTTATTTAAATGATGATATTAGTTTCCCACATGCCAGTTCAGAAGACATTGATCACGCTTTAAAAGTTTTAAGGGTTGAAAATGGGGTGCTTATTTTAGATGAATTAGTACGTGTGTTTAAGCTTTGTTTGGGAACAGAATCGTTAATTAAATTTGCGAAAAAGCATAAAGAAAACTACCCGAAAGTCTATGAGGCTTGTATTCATATTGATAGTGTAGAGGAGCTTTTGAAGATTATAAGATCAGTTTTAAATAAAAAGTTAGAAATTGACAATAATGCATCTTCTGATTTAGCAAAAATTAGGGCTCAACTAAAATCTCATCAAAAAGCTATTAATTCCAATTTTGAATCGGCGCTTAGGCAATATAAAAAAGAAGACTTTTTAGATGTTACCGAAGAAACTTACTTGGATGGCAGAAGGCTATTGGTCGTAATATCAACGCATAAAAGGAAAGTAAAAGGAAAAGTACAAGGTGTAAGTTCAAAGGGAGCTTTTAATTATATAGAGCCTAACATAAACATTCCTTTAAACAAGGAACTTGATCAGTTAAGAATTGATGAATCTAATGAGGTATTTAAAATACTTCAAACAATAACGTTTGAGTTAAGAGGTGAAAAAAGAAATTTAGAAGCTTTCGAGCGGTTACTAATTCGTTTTGATTTGTACAATGCAAAAGTACAGTTCGCTGAAACCTACAACGGTGTAATTCCTAAAATGAATGCCGTAAAAAAGATGTATTGGGAAGAAGCTTTTCATCCAATTTTACTGTTAAAAAATAATGAATTGAACCTTCCTACAATTGGACAGGATTTTGATTTGAAAAAGGAAAAGAGATTTTTAGTTATCTCTGGACCAAATGCAGGAGGTAAATCGATAACCTTAAAAACGGTTGGTTTACTTCAGATTATGTTTCAGAGTGGACTTTTCGTTCCTGTTAAAGATGTAAGTGAATTTTGTTGGTTTAACAACATTTTATCAGATATTGGAGATAATCAATCTATCGATAATCAACTTAGTACCTACAGTTATCGACTTTCTAGAATGAAACTGTTCTTGAATGTTGTAAACGAGGATTCCTTAATCCTTTTAGATGAGTTTGGAAGTGGTTCGGATCCTGATTTGGGAGGGGCTTTAGCAGAGGTTTTTTACGAGGAATTATATGATAAAAACTGTTTTGCAGT
>ERZ1046148.885-NODE-885-length-16452-cov-5.715619_pt1 | contig 16452 bp, 16 predicted proteins | sample MGYA00383090_ERZ1046148 | MGnify/ENA primary metagenome ERZ1046148 (study PRJEB29581, sample SAMEA5548360) | metagenome | biome: marine; feature: coastal; material: water | depth 25 m | study: Short-term variability in the microbial, nano- and picoplankton... | reverse complement strand
GATGATGAATCGATGGGCCGGCTCCATCAGGCCTTCATCGCCGCTAATTTTTCAGGTATGGAGCGCACAAACTCCGATGAAAGAAGAGGCCGAGGCAGCGATGAAAAGGGACCGGCGCTTTCCGATCATATGGATGAATTCAACAAAGAACGAGGGCGTGTAGACCCTGCTCTTCATGAGAAAGAATACGAAGGGCTGGAGGGGCCTTTGCGGCAGAGCGAGCATCTTTTGCGGGATGCTGACCTTGAATATGCAAAACAAGCAGAAGAACGATGGAACGTTGCCGAAGCCAGCGATACTGACCTCATTGAAGCGGGAGTGGGGCGTCTAGGAGACCTGGTAGCAACCGAATGGTTTGAGAAAAATGCAAAGGACGGAGCCGTCTCTGAAGTGATGAAATCGGACGATACCCAATAACCAAGGTGGGGCAGTTTCAATACAGGGTCGCCTCGTGGTATCTTCATGGAGGTAAAGGCCATTCTTATTGCCGGAGGCCACGGAAGTCGTCTCTACCCCTTCACACACTATGTCCAAAAGACGATGCTTCCATTGTTTGACCGTCCTGTCATTGATTATGCACTAGGAACGATTCGCCGTGCTGGAATCAAGGACATTACCATTGTATCGAACCAATTTATTGGGCAAATCACCCGCCATGTTGGCCAAGGACTTGAAGGAGAACGGATTCATTACGTCATCGAAGAAGAACCCCGTGGTGTTGCTGAAGCACTCAAACTCGCCCGCCCTTATAACGACCAAGTTCGTCTGTTAATCTACTTCTCAGATAACATCACTACCATGGAGTTGGACGAGACCGTAGCAAACTTTTCCGATGCGAAATTGCCACCTGGCTGCGTTCTAATGGCAAGGGAAGAACGCCATCCAGAAGCGTTTGGAGTCGGGGTACTGGATGAAGATGGGAATCTCATCGACATTGTAGAGAAGCCTGAACATCCTCCCTCAAATCTTGCCATTGGTGGCATCTATCTTTTTGATGAACGCTTTTGGACGTATTTGGACCAAGCCGAAAGCATGCATGGAATCAACACCTCAATTTCTGACGTAAACCGTATCTATGTTAACGACAAAGAGGCTCAATTGATTTCTGTAGGCGAAGAAACATGGGTGGATTGCGGAACACCGGAAACATTGCTAAAGGCCTCGATGATGGCCAAGGAAGGTAAGCTGGACCCGACGCCGCACCGATAAGGAGGAGATGTTGTGAAAATTGGAATTATTGGAGCAGGTATGGTCGGAGGCGCCATTGAGCATTGCTTTTCAGATGCTCATGAACTTTTCATTCACGACCCCGCACGAGGGACGACTCTTGAGGATGTTATCGCCCATGTTGATTTCGCATACATCGCCGTACCAACACCTCCACACCCGGTGACTGGAGCCTGTGATACGAGAATTGTTGAGGAAGTTCTGGACGCCCTACCAGAGGGCTTCACAGCCGTCATCAAGAGCACTGTTGTGCCCGGGACAACACAACTCTATCACGATCGCTACCCCCATCTTAAAATTGCTTATTCGCCTGAATTTTTAGTAGAGCGTCAACGCTTGGAAGATTTCGCCAATCAAGATATTTTAGTTGTCGGCTCCCATCACGAGGATGTTGTTCAGCGTGTGTTTGAGCAACACAAGCAAGCTGGAGTGCTTCGTAGAGAACAGTTGTTTCATGTGACACCGACCCAAGCAGAATTGGTCAAGTACACCAAGAACACATTCTACGCAGTCAAGGTCACCTTCGCCAACCAACTGTACGATATCTGTCGGGCCATGGGGGAAGATTGGTACGGTATCCGGGACATCATCACGGCAGAGCAGGCACAACCCATTGGCCCCTCCCACCTTGACCCTATTTTCGGACTAAATCGAGGTTTTGGGGGCAAGTGCCTTCCAAAAGACAGTCTGGCCCTCGGGGTACTCGCTGAAGAATTAGGCGTCAAATACGCACTGATGGATGCGATTCAGCACGATAACGCACAGTTGCGCAGCATCCTTACCGGCAAACCAAGTGATGTTATCACCAACGATGATTGATATGGTTGAATCATCCCTTTTAGCCCGCCTTGCACCACGAGGCTCCTTGCTGCGGTTTGGAATTGCAGGCAGTGTTAACAGTCTGGCATTCTTTATCCTCTGGGAAGTATTTTTGGTGGTTCTGTCGGACACAGATGTTCGCATCTTATGGGGCACTGCTTGGGGGTTAACTGGAGTTATGGCCCATTTCGTTCATCGCGCCTACACCTTTGATTCAAGGAAACCCGTCAAGTGGACTTTTGCAACTTCAATTCCAACCTACGTCATCAGTCTCGTTGGTTCAAGTTTTACCATCGGAGAACTATCGGGTATGTATCCGACGAATCTGAGGGAGTTATCGGTTCTGAACATGCTCGCTTGGGGCTTTATTGTGTGGCTTACAATGCGAGTTCTGGTCTTCCAATACAAGGAAGATGAGTCTCATTCTCAAACGGCATGAGTCTCAAGAACCCCAAGCGGGATGACCTCAAGCGCATGTTGATGGGTGGCTTCTAAATCAATAGGGCAGGCTTGGCCAGCATTGACTGCGTCAAGCCATGTTCGGGCACACACACACCATGAGTCGCCTGGCTTTAACCCCGGAAAATTAAATTCTGGAGCGGGCGTTATCAAGTCATTTCCTTGGCCTTTTGCAAATTGAAGAAAGTTTTCATTGAGGACGCAGCATACCGTGTGGGAGCCGCGGTCGTTGGAGTCTGTATTGCAACAACCGTCTCGATACCAGCCCGTCAGCGGTTCGTTTGAGCAGGTTTGGAGTGGCCCTCCAAGCACATTGATACTGGGGTCCATGATTTGTCTGGATGTTCCAAAGTCTTTCAAGACTTGCTTTGGATGTTAGCCAAGCCCGGCCCACGCACGAAACCTCTGCCACGCCGTTCTCTCGGGAAGTGAATCCGATAGGCCAAGCATCACGTCCAGTTCTCCTGATTTTTCAAGAATCACGAGATGATCAAACCCTCCGACCAAAGTACCATCGATGAGAATTTGTGGGACAGTTTTCGCACCCCGTGACGCCATGCTGAACGCACGCTGAACCGAAGGTGAGTTCTTGAGGCGGCGCTCGGTAACCTCCACCTGTTTGCTCGCAAACAATTGCTTTGCACGAACGCAAGCACCACAACCCTTGTTGGTCCAGATGACGACGTCTGGTTTGGTCTTCGCACCCACAGGTCTCGGTGATGGCGATGAGGTTTGAAGATAGCCCTCACAGGGGGGTTCCCAACCGTTGAGTTCTTGGGGAAGAAGCGTTCGTGCTCATCCGATGCTACCTGATACGGTTCACAAATTACCCCGAGAAGAACGGTTTGCCTATGCGCGACTCCTCGCTTACATCGCACGAATTGATGATGAATTGACCATTGATGAGATGGCGATGTTTGAACAGCGCCTCGGAACTGCCTTGCTTTCGCCCAACCAGCGCGAAATGATCCGGGATGATTTGAGGAACCCGCCCTCCCTCGAAGAGTGCATGGAGAATTTGTCCGGGGAAGCCGGTCGTCTCGCCCTGCGCGACGCAGTCATGATGGCTGCAGCTGATGGGAACGTCGACGAAGATGAGCGCGATGCGCTCGAAGACATTTCAGAGGTCTTGGGCCTCAAGGAAGATGCCGTAGACCAGCTGCTTCAGTGGACCGTAAAGGGCTACAGGTGGATGAAAGAGGGCTACGACATTTTGGATAACCTTGAGGAATGAACCATGTTTCCTGATGGTTTGAGCCATCGGTCACCACAGGAATTGCGCAGGTATGCCGAGGTTTTGGTCTACATTGCTGCAGCCGACGGTGAACTCGTTAGGGAAGAAATTGCAGTGATTGAAGCAATGATGGGACGTTGTATGATCCACCCCGAAGTCAGAGTGGACATTCGCTCTGGATTTGAGCATCCCGTCCCGCTCGAGCAGTCGCTCGTGGATTTAGAGCACGGACTCATTCGTTTTATTCTAAGAGATGCTGCGTTTGTTGCAGCAATTGATGGGAGCTACGACCCCAAAGAAATCAAAGCGTTGAAGGCAATTGCAAAGGCTGGCGAGGTCAGTAAAGAGGATCTTTCCTCCCTTCTTGATTGGGTTGGAGACGGTTGGAATTGGTATCAGGATTTTTCAAAGATTCTGTGAACAAAACGACAAAATTTGAGCCTTGCGGTAAGAGTCACATTCAAAGATAGAAAGCCGACCCGCTTGGAGTGGTGGGGATGATGCAAAACGGAGTCAGCGGATGGTATGCGCGCCTAGATCGATGTCTTGCAGATCGCAATAAACAAATTGACATCTGGCTCAGCACATGGGAGCAGTCCCTCAAATCCTTCCAACCTATAGCCGCGCTTTTACCTGAAGATTGGCCGACACTTCCGGCAAATCTTCTCACCGACCCGGGTCATGTGCTTGACCATCTTTTGGCTCGGCACGATGCTGAATCGGATGGCCGCTCACCTCGGGGCGCCCACCCAACTCCTCCTCGCTTGGCTGACGCCGTCATTGCTTCTGAAATGCGGGAAACCCTCATCAATCCTAAGAAACCTGTTCAACAATCAAACTTCCTTATGAGCAACCTTCCGCCTGGCTTCAGGCAACATGTCGAACAACTCAATCTACCCGTCGCATCTCAAGAAAACGAAGTGGACAATGAAGCGGAAGCGGAAGCGGTTGAAGAAGGCCGCCGCACCCTAAGCGGGATTCCACTCCCCGTAGCAGATACCGCCACCGGCGGCGGTTTATTCCATGCACGTCTGATTCGCCGTCACGCTGATGCCCATGATGAGGCAGATGCTGAAATTAAGAAAGATGACACCCGTCGTTTCTTCAGCAACATCCAGCTTTTGGACATCGATCCTTTGGTCGTTCAAAGCACAAAGGCCCGTCTTCTTCTCGAATCCATCCGACACGAACTGGTCAGTTTCGGCCCGGAGACACCCGGTAAAATTTCCCGAAAAGAAATGGAAACACTCCTTGACGAAGGCGTACAACAAGGCGATGCGCTCCAAGGTGAATGGCCGTGGTCACAGCAACCCCGTTTGGTCCTCACCAACCCTCCTTGGCTTCGAATCAAAGACCGATTCCGAGGCATGGAGGACGGAAGCCGTCTTCGCAAGGAGCTTGGAGAACAGCTTCGCGCTCTGCAAGACAACAACAAACCTCGTTTCTCAACCATGCGAGGTAACGTTAACCTCTACCGACTGTTCATTGAGCGCAGTTTGCAAATATTGGAAGAAGGTGGCCGATTACGAATGGTTGCGCCGGACAGTTTGTTGCGTGAACAATCCTCACATCCGTTGCGAGAACTGTTGGTCATGGAACATGCCTGGACACAGGTATGGGCCATCGAAGAGGCCAACCTCCTGTTCCCCGGCATGACTCAAGGCGTTGTCGTCTTGGGCATTACCGCTGACGGTGACCGAACCAACCTCATGATTCACGGACCCATTACCCGGTCAGACCTCCGCCGAGATGGTGAAGGATTGTCGAGTCGCGTACCTGTCTTTGAATTGAAGGATGAGCGATGGACTTCATGGGCCCGAGACACATGGGCAGTACCCCGGCTTCCTAGGGACCGCATTGAACGCAAGTACACCCTTGAGGTCCTGGACCGTTTGGCCTTACTCCCTCGCCTGAGCGATGCAACCCATCCGCTGACCACCAACGAACGCCAAGTCCGTGTTCGCGTCGGTGAAATTGACCAAACGGCTCATGCTAAGTTCATCGAAACCTGGGTCAAAGGAAAGCGAAGTCGCCCCTTCATTCGTGGCGTGCACTTTTCCGAGAATGAAGACGGTGAAGTCTTCATTCGCCACCCTGCGTTCAGAACCGATATTCCTTCGCGAGCCAGTGAACGCCAACTCGCCATGTGGATCGGAGACCATCATCCTCGCTTTGGCCCTCGCCTCGCCTGCCAAGCCATCGTCAACGCTCACCAAGAGCGCCGACTGCGTTGGGCCGTTATTCCTGAAGGAAGCGTACTGGGTAACAGTGTGAACCATATTGAACTCCACCAAGAAATACAAGACCGCCTCGTGTCGGAACATGATAATCTTGAACGTGGTCTGAACTGGTTGTGTGAACACCTCAACAACGATGATCTCGACGAGTGGGCTCGTGCATGGGCTGCAAACAACAACGTCAACAATTACGAATTGGAAATGCTTCCTCTGGAATTGCCCGGGGCTTTTCCGCAAATCAGCACTGTTACCAACTGATTGTATGATTTCGCGAATTTTATTTCCGTAAACGCACCTTGTCAGCCCTATAATTTATATCACATAACCCGTTGGAAAAGGTTGTACGACTTTCGGAGGACGCAATTCAATGGGCATTCATCCAAAAATCGGAATCACTGGCTTGCCCCGAAGCGGCAAGTCCGCAGTGATGGAAAAAGTTCTCAAAATGCTTGTTGATGAACGCACGAGAGAAATCAAAATGCGCGGAGGCACCGTTGAAAAGCCAATCTTGGGTGGCCTTCGGACAGAACCACTTCTTGAGAACGGAGAACGTCTCGGATACAAAATCATAGATGTTGTTACCGGCGAAGAAGGCATCATTGCCCACAAGAGCATTGATTCCCGACTCCGAGTACTGGGATATGGAATTGACATTGAAGAACTGAACCGCGTTGCGATCCCAGCCATCGATTACGCTCAACACAACTGTGAAGTTTTGGTCATTGATGAAATCGGTAAATTCTCTGTTGAGTCTGAAGCTTTCGTCAGTGCAGTCCGCAGTGCCCTCGAAGTTGACATGCCGACGCTGCTAACCCTGCACAAAAAGAGCAGGCATCCGCTTCTGCAAGACATTCGCCGCCGTGACGATGGTCGAATTCTTGAAGTGACTCCAGTTAACCGCGCTTTGTTGCCTTACAAGATTCATAAACTGATGCGGGAAACCTACTGAGCATAACTTGCTCATCGGTTGATTCATCCGTAAGAAGTTCTTGGAACGTTCATGCACCCTCCTGCAGTTGCTGTTTCTCGGCTCCTGATGGGCGCCGGCATGGGATTGTTCCTCGGCGTTGGATTTGCAATGCAAGAAGAGCGTTCATCGCTGACTTCTATCAATGCCTTTCATGGATTTGCGATTGTTGCTTTGGTTTGTTTCGTTCTTGGATGGCAACTCTCCAATGGAAAGGGCCCCCTCGCTTCGCAGTTCTCCAACGAAAGCGACGAAGCAATGGCAGCACGAGTTCGGGACGATATCGAAGACGTGCAGCGCTCCGAAGACGTCAACAATGCATGGGCTGAACTCGAAGCCAAGGTTTTGACCAGCGAGTTGAATGAAGAAGAATGAACATACTGGAAATCGGTGGATTCATGAGGGTCCTCCTCGTGAGCCGATTGAGGCAGCACTATGAGTGAAATTCCTGAAGACCTGTACTATACCAAAGAACACGAATGGTTGAAACTTGACGGCAACACCGTTACCATCGGAATTACCGACCATGCTCAAGAAATGCTGACTGACATTGTTTACATTGAACTTCCTGGTGAAGGCGACGTCATGGACGTCATGGGCGAATTCGCTGTTGTTGAGTCCGTCAAGTCTGCTTCACCAATTTTCGCACCACTTGCTGGAACCATCACGGCCGTCAATATGGACCTCGATGACGCACCCGAATTGATGAACACCTCTCCTTACGACGAGGGATGGATTGTCAAAATGACGCTGGATAACCCAGAAGGCGTTTCCGAGTTAATGGATGCTGCTGGTTACAAGGCTGAAATCGGCGAGTGAGCCGTTTGAGTGCATCTCCCGTTTGGAGCCTCTATGTTGATGGCTCCTGCCTTGGGAATCAAAATGTAGACGCACAAACGCCCGCTGCCTGGGCGTTGGTTGCAGTCAAAGGCGACTCAGGGCTGGGCCGTGGAACCGGTGAAATCGTTGAGGAAACCTCGGGTAGGGTGATTACTGACCCTGAGGTTGACGGTTTTATTGGAGCCGAGGTCGGTTCAAACAACACAGCCGAGTTGTGTGGGTTTGCAGCTGCTCTTCGCTGGCTTCTTGTGGAAGGGGGAGAAGAAGCCGCAGTGATTCGTGCCGATTCCCAATACGCTGGCAACCTTGCAAGCGGAGCATGGAAAGCCAAAGCCAACAAAGAATTGGTCCGCCAAGTGCAACTGCTTTGGAGGGAGGTCGCAGGCTTACGGCCACTGACATGGTCGCACGTCAAAGCGCACCGCGGTCACCGTTGGAACGAGCGGGCTGACCACCTCGCTCTACGTCGCGCACAGGGCGATCAGCCTGAACCCCTCACCTTTTGGAAGCCCGGACAGCGTTAGTCATTCAGTCGCGCTTGAAGCCAAGCCCGCATGGGTTGCGAATATTCTGGACGGCGCAGTGCATGGTCAACTTGGGCTTGAAGCCACAAAAGCGGTGAGCCTGAATCGTACCACTGCATTTCATCCAAAAGAACGCCCTGAAGGGTCCCTTCGTTCATCCAATGCTCTTGAAGAGCAATGGTCTGCAAATCACCACATCGTTCAAATGAATATTCTTCCAACAAGGCTTGAGTTGAATCAGGAAAGACGTATCGTCCGCACATCGCCATCCGGCTTGGTGCTTCGGACAACGTCGGTTTCTCAACCATCCCAGTAATGGTGCTCCCCGTCATCGAAACAATCCCGTATTGGCTTACCTGGTCTTCAGGAACTTCCATCAATCCAACGGTCGCATGCCCGTGTTCGTTGAATTGTTCAACCAATCGACGGGAGGCTGTTGACGGCTCAAAGGCGGTTGTGGGGCTGTGGACGTCCATCAGAACATTGTCCCCAAGCAAGACCAGCATGGGCCCTTCAACGGCGTGTAGAGCGCATTGTAGCGCATTCCCAATACCCTTCGCTTCATGTTGAATGTGAGTGAATATTTCAATATCTTTTGTGATGTTGAACAAGGCTGTATCTAGCTCGGGTCTCATTGAAGCCATGTCCGAACGATCGGTTAGAAAATCACCAAAGTTCTTTCGAGGCGAGAGAATAATGTGGAGTCGGGTTGCTCCTGCATTCTTCGCTTCCATAACCAAGTGTGTCAGCAAAGGAACGTCAACAAGAGGAAGGGTCTCCTTAGGTTGAATGGCGCTTATCGGAAACATCCGAGTGCCTAAGCCGCCGGCTACAATCAAGGCGTCACGAACATGCTGCATGGTACTCCGACAAAGGCACAGGCTTTCAAGCGTGGCCCGCAACGGAGGAAGCATGGAGGCAAAAACCATCTCACTCTCCCTTGCGGTGGCAGGGGCAGTTCTTGTCGTACAGACCTTCCTTGATGTCGCTCCCTCAGGTCCTTGGGATTCTCCCTCTTTTAGCCGGGGAGTCCTCGGATTAGCAGGCCTTTCCTTCTTGTACCTCGCATGGTACGAACGTACATTTGGTCGATTCGGAATCGCACCAACGGTTAACCGCTGGAAGAGCCCTGAAGACACGTGGTTGTCAGTTGTTGTCTTCGGTTTGGTTTGCTTGGTTGTGACTCGCTTGCTCTCGTCGTTCGATACGGGTCATGTTGCTCCAGAACCGGCAGGGTTGATTCTTGCTTTGATCGGTTTCCTTGCCTTGTTTAACGGGCTCTATGTTTGGTCCATCACCAAAGGGCCGCTTGCTCTAAACGAAGAAGAGTGATCAGTCAAGGAAACCAAGTTCTTGGTCAAGGACATCCAGAGCATCGCCCAATTCAGGAAGTTCGCCTGGGTCTTCCATTGTTGATTGTGGCAGGGGTCTCTGGATGGTTGTTGGGTGAGGGCCGCCTTCGGACAGCCATGCCTTCCATGAGTCACAACGCTCTGGGCGCCGGAGATTCAGGATTTCCCACAGCGGTTCGAGGTCCGATTTCTGTTCGTTAAGCCCTGTGATTCGTTGAGCGAATTGGTCTGAGTCAACCTCTTCCATGCGAATGAGCAACTCTCGGAGTCGCGTTCGGACAACTTCATCACCGTCGCACCAAAGTTGGTGAAGAAGGCCCCGTCGGTCAGTCGAGTCGAACTCAATGTATTCTCTTAAGTTTGGAACAAGATTTCGTCGCACGATCGCCAGGGGATGGTGGGCAAGTGTTGCTAAACGGTCCGCCCATTCATCCTTGTCGAGGTACTTCAAATCGCCAACGGTTGAACTTGCTGCTGCCAACACACTTTCGTCATCTGATTCGAGCATATCGTTGAGAAAAGGGATGGCGTCTTCACCGAGTCGACGGAACAAACGAGTCAACACATCCGCTAAACCGCGTTGGACCAAAGGCTCCTCTCTGGAATGAAGCCGGTGGGTGAGTTCGAGACCAAAATCACGGTCAGCTTCAACAGATTTTGCTAAACAAAGTGTGACTTGAGCCGCAATTTCAGGGTCTTCATCGGCCGCCCTTCTCAACAGGATTTCTTTCAGCCCTAGCGGGTCAATCAAAGGTTTACGTTCCATCAGCAAACGAACCCATTGCATCAAAAGAAGGCGCCTTGGAGAGGCGCTGTTCTCAAGGCGTTCAAGAAGCCAAACTGCTGCTTCAACCCCCTGTGTATGAGCAACAACGACGGTTGACATCCTTGGGACAACTGCGGTAGGGTTCCAATCCATGTGTTGAGGTCCAGCGTCAGGTTGAGTATGCCATGTTCCAGGTCGTTCAGCGAGAGCAATGGATTCCACGAGGTGGTATCCTTGGTGAACGGGCTGGCCGTGAGGAACGGTTGATAGCCCGTTAAGTAAAGCGATACTGAGCCACCAGCGGTCGGTATTGGGTGCGTGAGGGTCAAAGGCTTGAGCCAACCAATCTGTTGCAATGCAAAACAAAAGGCGATTCGACACATCACTCATGCGGCGTTTTAGCCATCGTTCATGGATTTCAAAGGGGTCATCGCTGAGGTTCATCCTGTGAGGCACAATAAGGTCAACCACTGAATTGAGATGTCGGTCAAACATACCACGGTCAACATTGAGAATTCCAAGGCCTTGCTCAAACAACACGTGCGGTGATGTTGGAGGAATAGCAGGGAAATCAGGGTCGCTCATCGGCGGGGAAGGAAGTGGCCATGCAACTGTTCCACGTTCCAATGCTTCAACCAATCCCGTCGCAACGAGTTCAAACGCTTCGTTTGAAATGTTCTTCCGAATCTTGCTCACGCAATCCACGCCCCAACCAATTTTGCCAGAGGCTGTCCTCAAATATCAAGCTCAATGTTCAGGTTCTGAATGAGTTCTTTGTATCGGTTACGAATGGTGACTTCCGTAACACCTGCAACTTCAGCAACTTCACGTTGAGTTCGACGCTTTCCGCACAAAACCGATGCGATGTAGATGATTGAGGCTGCAATTCCGGTCGGGCCTCGGCCACTGGTCAATTCCTTCTCCTGGGCAGCCTTGATGAGTTCGTATGCTTTAGCTTCAACTTCTGCATCCAAACCAAGTCCTGAACAGAATCGTGAAATGTAATCTTCAGGGCCGGTCGGCATGATTTTCATCTTGAGTTCACGGACCATGAATCGGTATGTACGGCCGATTTCTTTGCGTCCAGTTCGAGATGCTTGTCCGATCTCATCAAGGGTTCGTGGAACTCCACATTGTCGGCAAGCTGCGTAGAGTGATGCTGCTGCGACGCCTTCGATAGAACGGCCACGGATCAATCGCTTGTCAACGGCTTTCTTGTAGTTAACAGCTGCAGCCTCTCGAACAGATTTAGGAAGTTCAAGGCGGCTGGCCATTCGGTCCAATTCGGCGAGAGCCATAGCCAAGTTTCGCTCGGTAGCGTTGCTGACTCTGCTGCGCTTCTGCCACTTTCGCATGCGGTAAAATTGTGAACGGTATCGAGAATTGATGGTCTTTCCAGAGTAATCTTTGTTTTGCCAGTCGATATCTGTTGAGAGACCTTTGTCGTGAAGCATGACGGTCATTGGAGCACCGGTACGGGCGCGCTGGTCGCCTTGTTCGGGCGAAAAGACACGCCATTCAGCACCTTGGTCAATGACGTTGTCTTCCAACACCAATCCACAGTCGTCGCAAACAACTTCGCCACGTGTTTCGTCTCTCGATAGTGAGCGACTTCCACAGTCGCTGCACTTGACAATATCTTCTACTTGTTGATCATCCATATTTCCCACTCCAACCCACTTAACTAGTGAATCTATATAAGGCCTTTTGGGTTTCATATATAAATTTTTCCAAATACAATTTATATCGTCTTTTGTTGGAGATTTTATTATTATATGGGGTGCCCTCTAATATTAACTATCCAATAAGTGTTATTATCTAGCCCCCTGTGGGAAAAACATGAACCGCCGTACGTCTCAAAACCAGAGAAAAGTTCGACTTCCAAGCATACTCCGCCGTCAACCCAAGAAAGAGCCGCAAGAAGAAGTCGCCGCCAAAGCTGACGACCCTTCCTGTCAGACCCGTGGCTGCGGCTGTGGAAATTGAGAACTCTTCTCTTAACGTTTGTCAGCGCTGTAGATAGACGCCTGCGTCAGTGCAAACTGCGTTGAACTACACATCAAGGATGCACGGCTCGTAATCGGATGTAGTGTACGCCTGAGGCGCCACCATGCCCGTACTCTGAGGGACTAAAGGTGAACGCGTCATTCAACGTATCAGGTAGTGCGTTTTGTTCAACAAAAGGACCGCTGTGAGCAAATGATGTGCCGTTCCAAGAAGCGGCGTAGAATCGCTCATCAGAACTGAGGTCGTCAATCGTTTCGTATTCAAGGTCTATTGCAGCATCTGGCCACGCATCAAATCTGAATACCACTATATCGATTTCAATTGAACTCGCGTTGAATGCGAAAGGATTCAAGGTTACATTATCGTCGTAATGCCTCACAATCAACAGGTCATTGCGGATGAGGTCGGTCGTACCTACCTCATGTCCACGCCATTGATCGTTGACGTTTACGAAGGGCTCGATCAAGAGGCTGCTCGGCTCGTATTCCCCTGCAGTGTCATCGAACTTCCACAGGACCATCCATCCGTTGACCTCACTCAATCCAATAACTGGAACCAACCATGGCGCTTCAATACACAAGGTAACGTCTCGGGCACAAGGTTCCGGAGCCCCTCGATTTCTTGTAATGATATGGCTGGCATCACGGTCACTCATCCAAGAACGTAGGGAGTCAAATGAATGAGGGGGTTCTTTCGAATTTTCTTGGCTGAGCCATTTTATCTGAAGGTCTTTTGACGATGCTACAATCGACGCATCCTCTGGCACTTCATCCGCAATTGAGCGCATCATGTACACCCAATCACTTGTCCTTGAGTGATAGTCATCGGTTTCAATAAGATGGCCGGCAAATGGAGCAACCATAGTCAACACGACCACCATAACGGAAAGCGCTGGACGGACGGCTGAATCAAACCGAGTTTGGCTTGCCTCCCTCACCCTTCCTTTCCCGCCGTCTGCCTCGGGTAAGCCAATGCAAAATACGGGTTTTGGATGAACCAGTTGATGCATCCAATGGATGATTGGCTCAAAGGAACGGGCAGCCAATGCACAGAAGAGAGGGATCACCAAGACCATATAACGCGCTTCTCCGTAACCGAGGAGTAAACTGTAAATCAAAATGTGAGGGACTGCTATGGCAGAAATTACTGCAAGGTCACTCCATTTTTTATCCCGAATGAGCAGAACGATTCCACCAAGGGCAAGAAACCATATTCCGTCCGAGAGAAGGTCCAGTCTAAAGTCCAAATAACCAAACACAGAAAATTTCTCTGCAGACCATCCAACCCCTTCTACGGGGTCCAAAGCACGGTCAACTGGTGCATTGATTTGAGGTCGTAAAGAAGCCAACACATCGCCCGTTTCCATCCAATCATTGAGCATAAAAGGAAGAACAGCTAATGTCCATGCCAGAATGAACCACATCATCGGCTTCACGTTTCTAGCCATCAGGCCTGAAAAGCCAAAAACGCCTAACAAATAGGTAAATGAGTATCTAGCAAGAGCAACCCCCCCCGATGAAAAGCCAATGAAAAGCATCAATACCGGTGAAGGTTTCTTCCAATCGATGTTCAAAAGGAGATTCATGACCGTAGTCGCCAACATAGCCGCAAAGATTCCATGATAATATTTTGGACCCCAATCAATGACAACCGGCGAAGTGATGGCAGCAACGGCGAAAAGCGTGGCTGAAATCGTTGATGCTCCCAGTCTTTTGCCGAGAACATAGGTCTGCAAGCCAAAGAGCAACAAGATAAATCGCATCAAAACTAACGATAGCGAGCCTCCTTCGTCAAAAGCAAGTGCAGTACTAAGGAGTACGGGCAGCAACGGAGGTCGAAAAATTCGATTACTGAAGGCATCGAAATCCAAGATATTAGCATAGGTTGACGCCTGCAGAATATGGTAAGCGCCATCGTAGTGGACAGGATAGCCTTTTGCGGGCCGGATCAGTTCACAGATGATGATGACGACGACGAGCGTAAGGAGTACCAGGTGGGAGGAAGTGGATGCTCTGGATGCTTTTGGGGCAAAGCGCTGAACGATGCACAAGCTCAAGGGCAACAAAAGCAAAACAGAAAACACTGATGAATTGTAACCAATGAGGATGAGATTCAACTGCAGCCATGCAAAAATCAACACCACCATCGGGGCGAACATGAACCACCGCTCAATGGCGTCAACATCAATTGACCCTTTGTCCATTATTACAAACGGTTTGAATTGAGGTTGTGGTTGTTGCGGTCCTCAAATGGAGTTGCGCGTTGTTTCAGTGCCTTTTTCACGCATCCGTACCGCGATGAACAAATCATCTGAGGTTGTTCGCAACCACCGTTCGTCATGATTGAAACATGAGACGGTTGACCTTGATGCGGTCGTACATTCCCGAGGTTTTTCCAAGCCTTACGGAATACTGCCCCGAACATGTTGAAACTCATGTTTGCTGGTTTCTTCATACCGCAGTACTGACTCATGAACTTGGTATTATGGCCACAACTACCTTCTTTATCATTAGAACTACTTTGGGAAGGGCATGGACTGGAAAAGACACGCTCGAACAGGAATGAAAGCAGCAGGGGCCATGGGAGCCATCAATCTCTTAATTTTGGGTTTCTTGATGGTTATTGGCTACGATACAACCCCACTTGACCCAAGTGGAGTCGAGATACCCGTCCCTGTATTTGCAGTTGCAACCGTCATGGGTGGAGGGATCGTTCCCGGATTGATAGGTACGGTCGTTTGGACGAAGATTGATGGGCGCTGGAGTGAGCAATCTCGCAACATGTTTACTCTTCTCGCTCTTGTCATTGCTACGGTCATGACGCTTCCAGTCACGAACCCAAACGTTCCAACAGGCGACGCATACGTCCTGACTGCAGTGCTTCATTACTCTACGGCCATTCTTGGAAGTGCGTTCATTCCGTACTTCGCAAACGCGGAGTAAGTCATACCATTCGGGTGAATTCGGCAACCGTCATGCGCCTGCAATATGGAATTCATGCTGAGTTTCTGTACCTGGTTTAGGAAACGATGGGCAAGTGTTTCACTGAAGGCGCTATTCCCAAATCCTCAGGGAAAAACATTGTTGGCTCAGGCACAGGAATCGGTGATATTTCTCGCCCAACGAGGGCGACGCGACTTGGACGTGAATCGGAGAGGACTTCGCGCTCGGTAAGCGGAGCAATCTTGTTTGAGAATTCCATGATGTCATCATGACTTGGCATGTTTTCCATGGAAAGGTTTTCACGACTGTGTCCGACGAATACATATCCTTTGTTTTCGATAAAATCCGGGTCAGCACGGTTGTCAAGGGCAGCAAATTGTGAGATGTGTTCATCACTCATGTTGATGCCTTTCATCAGCGTGTGGCGGCATACAATACGTGTGTCAAGAGATGGAAGAAGGTCAATGGTTTTCTCAAACTGTTCCCAAGCGCCATGATTGTATTTTGGCCGGCAAACATCGTCAAACACTTGCTTGTTTGGGGCATCTACCGAAACGTACAGTTGCGTAGGGAGGGTGTCCAATTTCTCGAGAACCTTTGGGAGCGTTCCATTGGTCACCAGCATCGTTGTCATTCCATGCTTATGGCACAAATCCATGTATTCTGAAAGACGCGTGTAGAGGGTTGGTTCCCCGTTGAGGGAAATTGCAACATGTTTTGGGTTTTGAGCATCAAGCCATTTTTCCCGAGGTACTTTGGGGTTGCCTCCGAAGCCGGAAAGAAGGCGTCGTTGGGCGCGTACGGATTCGTACAGTAAATCAAGCGGGTCTTGATCTGTGAGTTCAAGCGTGTCCATATGGGGCTCTCGCCAGCAGTAGGTGCAGGCGAGATTGCACTGGTCAACAACGGGCGACATCTGCATGCAGTTATGGCTTTCAACGCCGTAAAATTTCCCTTTGTAGCACTGCCGGTCTCGAAGAAGAGATTCCTTGGTCCAATGACAGGTTTTCACACCACCATGCTCACCCACAATGTGGTAGCGTTGCTTCTGTAATTTGGCTTTGAGTTGAGGGTCCAT
>ERZ1046148.881-NODE-881-length-16515-cov-5.196112_pt1 | contig 16515 bp, 14 predicted proteins | sample MGYA00383090_ERZ1046148 | MGnify/ENA primary metagenome ERZ1046148 (study PRJEB29581, sample SAMEA5548360) | metagenome | biome: marine; feature: coastal; material: water | depth 25 m | study: Short-term variability in the microbial, nano- and picoplankton... | reverse complement strand
ACAACGGTATTCCAATCTCAAGTGTAAATCCAAAAAACATTCGAATATTTGGATATTCTGAAGGTATGCTATCCGAAGACGCAACTTCTGGAACTCCTTTATCAATTCCTGAAATACCAATTCATTTTGAAGGTGATAATGACGGTGTATTCAATACTAATGAGTACCTACTTTTTTTTGCAAAAGCAGCCAATACTTGGGAATGGAGTCAAACTCAAAAAAAATACAATCATGAAAAACATTTATATACTGATACTGTCTTTTATTATATAAACATCGATACCGATGAAGCAAAAAGAATCCAATTGGTAAATGAATCAAGTTCACCATCTACTAACTCAATTACAACTTACGAAAATCATCAGTTTCATGAATTGGATAAATACAACTTAATAAAATCGGGTAAACAATGGTTTGGAGAACGTTTCGATTTATCTAATGGTTTAACGCAGAGTTTCAACTTTTCTTTCCCGAATAAAGTAGCGGAAGAAAAAATTCATATCAAGACAAGAATAGGCGTTCGATCCACAACGAATTATAATAATAACTTTGTAATTAAAGCAAATGGAACAACGGTTAAAACTTCTGCAAACGCATCAAAAATAAGCTCCAATTACACTGCGCAATACGTGATGATCTTAAACGATACAGATAGTTTTGATTTAACTTCTTCCAACCTTAATTTATCATTTACTTACTCCTTCCCTAACTCTAGTGCTACAGCTTGGTTTGATTACGTTGAAGTTAAAACTAATTGTGATTTACGTTTGAATTCTAATCAATTATTTTTCAGTCAACCTTCAACAGTTGGGTCTGGAAATATTAGTGAATTTCAAATTTCAAATACAACTTCAAATTCAAAGGTATGGGATGTAACCAACCCATATAATACGCAAGAGGTTATTTGTAACTTAAGCAGTGATATTTTAAGTTTTAAAATTGAAACAGACTCTATAAAAGAGTTTGTCGTTTTTAATCCATCAATATCAAAAAAGCCTTTTTTCGCAGGTAAAATCGCTAATCAAAATTTAGCTTCATATGTCGACATTGATTACATTTTAATTTCTTTAAATGACTATTTGAACGAAACTGAAGAATTAGCCAACTTTCATAAAAACAACTCAAAACTTTCAACTAAAGTTGTTTCATTACAAGAGGTTTATAATGAATTTTCAAATGGTCACGCTGACATTACTGCAATTAGAAATTTCATCCAACATTTATATGAAAACGCAAGTAGCAGTGAAACTCGAATTAAATATCTATTCTTAATGGGAGATGGTTCATACGACCCTAAAAACCGGGTGAATAAAGGCCTCAAATACATACCATCCTTCCAGTCAGAAAATTCAATTTCTCCAACGAGTAGCTTTGTTAGTGATGATTATTTCGGAATGCTTAACGACGCTAATTCTATTTACAGTAGTTCTGCATCTGTTGACATTGGAATAGGTCGTTTTCCAGCAAGAAATTTAACTGATGCAAAAGGATTTGTCAAAAAAGTAAAACACTATGCATCATCACAAAACAAAATGGCTTATAATAAGCTGGAAGGAAACGATATAAAATCAACTTACGGGGATTGGAAAAACACTATTCTATTTGTTGCTGATGATGGCTCTAACTCTGATGGATATACCGTTGCCCATATGAACCAAACAGAAATGATTATTGACGCCTACCTCGATCAGGATAGTTCATTTAATTCACGAAAAGTTTATTTCGATGCTTATAACAAAGAATCAACCGCTGGAGGCGGTAGATATCCTGATGTGAGCGAAGCCATAAGAATAACAATGAATGAAGGTGCTTTTTTCGTGAGTTATATCGGTCATGGGGGTGAAGCTGGATGGGGTGACGAAAGAGTTTTAAGTGTTAGTGATATTAACGCGTGGGATAACATGAACGGAATGCCTGTTTTTGTAACAGCTACCTGCGAATTCAGTCGATATGATGACCCCGAGCGAACTGCAGCTGGTGAATTAGTTATTTTAAATCCAAATGGTGGTGCAATAGGAATGATAACCACAACTCGATTAGTTTATGGTGGTATATCAAACAATATTGGCTTTAGCATCAACTTTTTTGAAAGTGTTTTAAATGAATTGAATGGAGAAATGCCAAGACTCGGTGATGCTATTAGACTTACCAAAGCTTTAAGTCCTTTAGGCACAAATTTCAACAATCGTAAATTTGTTTTACTTGGTGACCCTGCGCTAAAAATGGCCTATCCAAAATACAACGTTGTAACAACAAAAATTAACGATACCGATATTTTAAACTCACCAGACACCCTAAAAGCTTTAGATAAAATTAAAATATCAGGAGAAATTAGAGACGACAATGATGAACTTTCAATTATAGACGGTTATATTTATCCGATTGTTTATGATAAGCTTAATGAAACCTCTACATTAAATAATAACGGGACTGGAAATACAGTCACTTTTTACAATAGGAATAGTATTATTTATAAAGGTGTAGCTACAGTTACTGATGGAAAATTTGAATTTGAATTTATCGTCCCAAAAGATATTAAATACACCTTTGGGTCAGGAAGAATAAGTTATTACTTTGCCAACGATAGTATTGATGGTAAAGGATTTTCCGAAGATCTTACTGTTGGTGGTAGCTCATCAATCGCTACTAATGACGATATAAATCCGATTGTTGAATTATTCATGAACGACACCAACTTCATATTCGGCGGTTTAACAAATGAAAATCCCGTCATAATAGCAAATGTTAGTGACGATAATGGTATAAATACTTCGGGAACAAGCTTAGGTCATGATATTTCAGCTGTTTTAGATGAAGATTTCAATAATCCAATCATACTTAACAACTACTATTCTTCTACAATCAATGATTATAAAAGTGGAAACATCGCCTACCCACTAAATGAACTAAGTGATGGTCAACATAGCCTATCATTGAAGGTTTGGGATGTAAATAATAATTCAGGAAAAGCTTACACCGAATTTATCGTTTCGTCTAATTCAAAACTAGCAATTGATCATATTTTCAACTACCCCAATCCATTTACAAACTATACTGAGTTTTATTTTGAGCACAATCAAATTGATCAAGATTTGGATGTTTTAATAAAGATTTACACTGTATCTGGGAAATTAATTAAGTCTATTAAAACTCAGATTAACTCCTTAGGAAATAATAAACCAAACCCAATAGAATGGGATGGAAAAGACGATTTCGGGGATCAAATTGGTCGTGGTGTTTACATTTATCAATTAGAAGTACAAATCCCAAATGGAGATTCCTCTAAAAAATTAGAAAAATTAGTAATACTTAGATAAGTAAATTTGCGTTAAACTATTATATTTGTTGATTATGAAATTAAATAAACAATTTTCAGTTGTTTTGACGTTAGTCTTTTTACTTAATATCAAAGGTAAATCCCAAGATGATGAAATTAATTATAGCCAATTTTTAAACACCATTACTACTGCAGTTCCTTTTCTAATGATAGGACCTGACTCTCGTGCTGGAGGAATGGGAGATGTTGGTGCAGCAACTTCCCCAGATGCAAGTTCTGCATATTGGAACACTGCGAAAACGGCATTTCTAGAACAGGAGCAGGCTTTGAGTATATCCTACATTCCTTGGTTAAGAAGTTTAGTAAATGATATTAGCATGGCTCAAATTGGATATACCTGGAAACTAAATGAAAGGGTAAGTGTTTCTCATGGGTTAAGATATTTTTCTCTTGGAAAAATCGATTTCAGAGGTGAGGACGGGAATTTAACACAAACTGTTAACCCAAATGAATTAGCAATTGACTTAGGAGGTATTGGATATAAAATGAGTAACACTTTTGCAGGAGGTTTTGCTGTTCGTTATGTATTTAGCAACTTAACCTCAGGTGCGGCAATTGGTGGGTCAGACTCTAAAGCTGGCCATGCTGTTGCTGTAGACTTAAATGGAATGTACCTTAAGCCTATTAAATTTGGTGATAAAGGCGCTGATGTTTCCTTTGGATTTAACATACAAAACATTGGAAATAAAATTTCATACAGTGAATCTGCAGAACGTGATTTTATTCCTATGAATTTAAAAATTGGTGGTGGATTAAATATTGAAATCGATGAATTTAATGAATTTGGAATCTACCTTGATATTAATAAACTTCTTGTACCCACTCCCCCTGCCTATAAAAAAGATGAAAACAATGCTTTTGTTGTAGATGCAAATGGAGATTATGAGATAGAATCAGGAAAAGATCCAAATGTTTCTGTAGCAGCAGGAATAGCGCAGTCTTTTCTTGATGCTCCTGGAGGAATAGGAGAAGAGTTTAATGAATTAAACTTTGCTTTTGGTGCAGAATATTGGTATGATAAACAATTCGCTTTAAGAGCAGGGTATTTTTACGAAAACCCAAATAAAGGAAATAGAAACCACCTCACAATGGGACTTGGTTTAAAATATAACATTTTCAACCTTGACTTTTCGTACTTAGTTCCTTTAAGCCAAAGAAATCCGTTAGAGAATACATTAAGATTTACAATGAGTTTTGATTTTGCAGATATCAAAACGAAAACAGAAGAAACAACAGATTAATATGGCTTTCAGAGTAGGATTTGGATTTGATGTTCACCAATTAGCAGAAGGGGAAGAGTTTTGGTTAGGAGGAATATTATTGGAGCACTATAAAGGTGCTGTGGGGCATTCGGATGCGGATGTACTTATTCATGCTATATGTGATGCTCTATTAGGTGCTGCTGCCTTAGGAGATATTGGGTATCACTTTCCTGACACATCAGACACTTACAAAGGCATCGACTCCAAAATTTTACTTAAAGAAGTTGTTCGATTAATCACTGAAAAAGGGTACACAATTGGTAATGTAGATGCTACAATTAGTTTACAATTACCGAAAATTAAACCTCATATTTTAGCAATGCGTAAAAAACTTGCTGAAGTTATGGATATTGATATGGATTTAGTTTCGGTTAAAGCTACAACTACCGAAAAACTAGGTTATGTGGGTTCTGAGGATGGTGTAAACGCGCACGCTGTTTGTTTGATTAATTCTTAGAAAAGCAACATTTTTAATACTATTACAAATAGTAGGATCCAAACTTGTAATACTCAATATCTGAAGTGTCTTAATTACCAAAACCAACCTATATTAAAAATTCAGCCAGATCCTATATGCTTTCCTCCGATTGCTCTACTTCAACTTGAAATGAATGGGTTTCGTTTTTGATAAACTCATGCTGAACAAAAGGAACTTTAGTAGCCTTTTAAAACCCATCAATAAATCGCCAATTAAATTGGGGTAATTCAGCGGCTAATTATATTTAAATATTAACAAATATTTTTTTTTATTGAACAATATTACTTAATTCACTAACTGTGTAATATGAGATTGGTTCCCACCCGTAGAAGCTTAATAACATTAGCAGAACGTAATATTTAAAAATTGATTCTTTCATTTACAACTTCAAAGGCGAAAATATAACCCTTAAGTTGATCAGTTAAAAGTCTCCTTTAAGCTATTATAATATTTTCTTTAATAGTTTAACTGCATGAGACAGCTCATTTACATCCTAATTATTTTATTGTTTCCCAAAAAGTCAAACGGAAACAACGGGTTAATAGATTTTGTATCTAATCAAAAAAGCAATCCATCACTTTTCGATTTTAAAAGTGTGAAACAAGTTTTCACACTTTATGAAAATAAATATTTTTTAAGAGAATGGAATTCGGTTACAGCAGGAGTTACAACTGGAGATTCGAAAAACGGAACCAGTTTAATTTACCAACAAAAGGGCAATTCAAAATTTTCAAAAAGTAAAATAAACTTTAATTACGCAAAATTATTCACACCCCAGTTTAGTGCAGGAATTGGCGTAACCTTTATCTACTACCAACAAGCTGAAATTCAAAATAATCCAAGACAACTATGTCCTTCTTTTGGTTTTAAATATCAAGCAAAACCAAATTTTACAATTTGGAGTTCCATCTACCAAGATCGTTTAAGCTCTTTCTCTAAAAGTTTACCAAACACAATTAACCTATCAGGAAAATACTTTTTTAATGAATCATTTAAATCAACTTTAAGTTTTACATCCAGCTTAAAAAATGAGATTCAATTTGGTTTGTGGGGTAAACTTGCTAAAACAATTGAAACAGGCGTTTTAGCATCAAACTCATCAGAACCTTTATCAGCAGTTATTATATTATTAAAAGGTAATATTAAAATAGTTAATAGTTATGCTTACCATACAACACTAGGAATCACATCTAACCTCGGATTAAGCTGTAAATGGGGAAGTTAATCGGTATAATACTAATTCTATTTAGCCTAATTTCAAAAGCACAATCCCCTATTGATAAAGCTCTGGTTTTTTGGCAAGAAATGAATAATCAGGAAATTGAACTTGAGGAGTTTACCAATAACCTTCAATTCTACCTTGAACATCCTTTAAATGTAAATAACCTAACATTAGAGCAAATTCAAAACTTCCCACTCATTAACCTCAAACAATTTCTAATTATTCAACATTTTAAGCAAAAAAATGGTGATTACTTTTCTATTCAAGAATTTTATCTGCTTCCGCAATTCTCTAAGTTATATGTAGAAATATTAGCACCATTTATTTCCTTTACGCCTTCAATAGAAAAAGAAAAATTACGATTGTATTTCTTATCAAGAATCATCATCAAACCTGAAAACACAAAGGGCTTCCTAAAGAGCGATTCATCGGGATATTTAGGTTCAAAACTACATCTCTATAATCGATTTCAAATAAAATCTAAATCACAAAGAGGTTTTATCAGTTGGGAAAAAGACAAAGGTGAAATTTCATTTATAGGTAATACTTATAAATATGGATATCAACGAAACGTTAAGGGTATTATTAAACAAATAAACTTAGGTTCCTTCTCTGCTCATATTGGTGAAGGATTAATTCATTCGAACAATTTTATCATTGGTAAAACAAATCCAATAGAAAGCTTTCAAGCCATAACTGCTCCAATCAAAATTAATTCGGGCGCGTCCGAATATAATTTTGAGAATGGAATAGCTGTAATGTCTAGATATAAATCAATATCCAACACCTCATTTTATTCTCGTAAAATAATTAATGGAGAAATTGAGAATGGAGCCATCAAATCTATTAAATCTGATGGGCTTTATAACACCTATAGCCAACTAGAAAAGAAAAATATTGGTGCAATATCAACCTATGGTGCTCTAACACAATTCAAGTGTAATAAAACAATAATTGGATATAATTTTACATTCAAATCATTTTCTAGCGAGTATAAACCACCCGATACATACTACAACAAAAATTATGGACTCGACGCTTATAATCTAAACCAAAGTTTAAACTATAAGTTCCTTAGCAATAAATGGTTACTAAGAGGTGAATTGGCAATTGACAAAGAATTAAACAAGGCCAGCAATCATTTCTTTTCATTTTCTCCCGATGATGATTTTAACATTTTAATTAACATGCGATCTTTCTCTTCGAAATACAAATCATACCAATCGTCAACATTTAGTGAAACCAGCAGGGTTCAGAATGAAAAAGGGGTTTACTTTGCTGCTGAATGGAATTTACCTTCATTGAAACTTTACAGCTCGATTGATTTTTTTTCACACCAAACACCTAAATACCTCGTTCACCTTCCGAGCCAAGGAAAGGAGTTTACATTATTTGGAAATTGGAGAATAAACGATTCAACATCCTTAAAACTATTTTATAAAATCGAACAAAAAGAGGAAGATGATAACAGTTTAATTTTAGACAAATTAACCGGCCGAACTTCACAACATTTATATGCTTATTTTAAAATAAGACTCACTGAAAACCTACGATTTATTTCTAGGTTTGATTTCACAACTTATCAAAAAAAATCAGAAGTATATAAAGGTCAAGCAGCTTATTTTGATTTTATTTATCGCAAGAAAAAACATCAGTTTGCAAGCCGACTAGCTTGGATAAATACAGAGAATTGGCAAACTCGAATATACGCTTATGAATATGACATGCTCTACAACTTCAGCATCCCAGCTTATTATGATGAAAGTTTTCGGTATTACATTAATTATAGTTTCAAGCCAACATCAAAAGTTCAATTTTGGATTAAGTATGGTAGAACAATATTCCCGCAGAAAACCACTATAGGAAGTGGTTTAGAAGAGTTAGAAGGAAGCTATAAGAGCGAGCTGAAAACCCAAGTTAGAGTTCGTTTTTAAAATGAATAATGCATTTTATCATACCCAGCCTCACCTCCTCCAAATCTAAAAATTAAACCAATTTCATGAGACCCTCCAGTAGCATTGTGGTCTATTCCACTAGTTGTCACATCAAATGAATAATTAAATCGAATGCGTTCAAAGTTCACACCAGCTCCTAAAATCACAGCATCTTCCCTTCTAATACCTATAAATAATAAAGCAAATTTATAACGTGTTGAACCACCAATGAGTACTTGGTCAAAACTAGCCTGATTTTCATATTTAACAAGGGGTGTTATGAACCAATTTTCAGCAAAATTGAATTCATACTTCCCGTATATAGTATATCTTCTTGGTAATTTTGAAGTTGTTCCGGTAAAGGATTCATTCGGCTCAAACAAGTTTGAAGTTGTAAAACCAACATTACCATTAAATATTTTCAAATCAATTCCTACTGAAAAATTCACAAAGTTAATAATTGATATATTATCCTTAGATGTAGAGTCTGAAATAAACCCAAGTTTATTATCAATCATATCACCAAAAGTTAAAGAAGTATAATCAACTGATTTTTGATAAAACTGAGAACCAATCCCTAATCCTAACTCAACATCATCACCTAAATCCCATCGCTTGGCAGCATTAGCTCCTAGAGCAGTTGTATAAATAGAGTTTCCTGCATTATCATTTAAAATAGTGATTCCAAATCCTAACTTGTTACTATCCAAACCCTTTTGCACACCTAAATTAACCGTTCTATATCCTTTTATTCTAGGCCATTGATTACGATACTGAGCATTCGAAACCCAACCATTTAATGCACCAGTTAATGCAGGATTCAAGTACATTGATGAAGTATATACTTGAGAAAAATGAGGATCTTGTGCTATTGAAACAAAACCAGCTACGACAAATAATAAAACTACTAATTTTTTCATCTTACAAAAAACAATAAAAATATTTTTTAACAAAGGTCTAATACTTAAAAACAGAATTTTAAAAGTAAATCATCCAATTCCTTCAGTACAATTAGCTTTACTAAAAAGCCCATTGAAAAAAATAAGAAGTGGATATCTTATTACTGGTAGGTTAAATGATAGAATTTAATAATTATACAAACATAATTTCCTTCACCATTTCTGTTCCCACTTTCTCATTTAAAGTTTTAATTAATTTTGATTTGGCGTAAGCTAATTCATTGCGGAGTGCTGCAGAATCTAACCGAATTAATAATCTTCCTTCTATTAATTGCTTCGAAACAGTATGTTTTGCAATTGCAGGACCTAAAGCATTATCCCAAGCCTCATAAATACGAACTTCGTTCATTTTTACATTTAGCTTATAAGTATCCATCAACTCATCAAGAGCATCCCCCAATTTTATTTGATTACTTTTCTTTTTCATATTATGGTGCCAGCCTTTTCTTTTTCCATACCCCCTCTTTTAATTCAAAAACTATTCGATCATGTAATCGACTAGGTGCACCTTGCCAAAACTCAAAATAAGTGGGAACTAATCTTAAGCCACCCCAGTTTTTAGGTCGAACCACCTCTTTCCCTTCAAAATCTATTTTAAGTTGTTCTACATTTTTAATTAATTCTTCTCTATTAGCAATTTCTGAGCTTTGTGGAGACGCCCATGCACCTATACGACTACCCAAAGGACGATTCATAAAATAGTCATCCGACTCCTTGTCGGTAACCTTTTCAACAATCCCCTCTACTCTAACTTGCCGTTCCAATTCCCTCCAAAAGAATGTTATCGAAGCATTAGCAACCTGTTCGGTCTCTTTTGCTTTATCACTGTTGTAATTTGTAAAATAAGTAAATCCTTTTTCATCCAATTTTTTTAGTAAAACAACTCTACCTCTTGGTTGTCCGTTACTAACAGTACTCAAGATCATTGCGTTTGGATCGCGTTTTATTTTTTCTAAAGCAACTTTATACCAACCATGAAACAATTCAAAAGGATTGTTTGGTAAAGCTTCTAGTTCTAATGGATCGTTTTTAGTGTAATCTAACCTTTGATTATAAATATTCTCAGTCATTATTCCGCATCATTTAGTTTTGCAATCACTTTATCAACTTCGGTTTCCGTCTTTTTTAATTTATTTGAGCAAACATTCAATAATTTACTTGCCCGTTCTACCTTTTTAGCCAATTCATCAACGTCTATATTTTCGTTTTCAATATCGTTAACAATATTTTCTAACTCCTCAACGGCATCTTTATAGGTTAATTTTTGATCACTCATTATTCAATAATTTTTGATTTAACAATCCCGTCCCTTAATTTCAACTGAACTTCGTCTCCTACTTTTAAATTTGACTTACCTGTAACCACTTCATTATCCTTGTAAACCATAGCATAACCTCTTTTTAAAACATTTTCGGGGTGGATTAATTGAATTGTTTTGGTAAATAATTTTAATTCTGATTTTTGCTTATTAATTATTTGTTTTGGAATAATTTTCAAAACTGATTCTGCTTGCATTAATGTCCTTTTCTGAACAGCAAATAAAAAATCTTTCGAATCTCTAATTGTATTTATAGATTGTTTTAAAACTTTCTTTTTAGACCATATAAAGTTTTGTTTTACTAATGGCAGTTGACTCTTAATCCGAGTTAATTCTATTCTGTTTTGCTCTAATACTTTTTGAGTCCCAGACTTTGTATCGTGTGAGAGGTTTCGGAGCAAAGCTTTGTTTTTATTTACTCGCTCTCTTGTAAAATATACTAATGCTTCTTTTAAACCTAAGTAGTAATCTTCAAAAGACTGTAGCTTATCAATTAGAAATTCTGCAGTAGCCGTTGGTGTCTTCAACTTAGTATGTGAAACCATATCGGCAATTGTTTCATCTCTCTCATGCCCAATCCCTGTTAAAACAGGCAATGAACATTGCGCTATTTTTTTCCCAAGCTCGTAATTATCAAATCCCGCTAAGTCCAAACTAGCTCCTCCTCCTCTAATTATTACAATACAGTCAAAAGTTCCTTCTGCTACAATTTTATCGATGTTACCGATTACCGACTGCTCAACTGCCTCGCCTTGCATTACCGATTGAAAAATTTGAGTTTCAAAAATAAAGCCTTGTGAGTTATTATTAATCTGGTTAATAAAATCACCATAACCTGCAGCTGTCTCACTAGAAATCACTGCAATTTTTTTAGGCACTAACTCTAATAAAACTTGAGAGTTCAACCCCATCAAACCTTCATTTGAAAGCCTTTTAATAATCTCCTTTTTCTTTCGTTCTAAATCACCTAAGGAGTAGCTTGGATCTACATTTTTGACAACTAAACTTATACCGTATTGTTCATGAAAACTAATACTTACACTAAACAAAACCTTCATTCCTTTTTGTAAAGGAACTCCAGTTACAGATATAAAACTAGATAAAATTTTATCGTATTGAAACTTCCAAATATTAGCCCTCATTCGAGCGACAATCTTATTAGATTTCCGTTCTACTAAATCCAAATAACAGTGTCCGGCCCCCGCAACTCTCATCTCTGCAATTTCAGCTACTAACCAAATTTCATCTAAGAAATTCATCTCAATCGCTTCGCGAATGAGACCGTTTAGTTGTGATAAAGAAATGTGCTCTAAGTCTGACATGTAAAACCAATATCTATTCAAATTTAATCAATTCCTTTGTTTAATTTTCACTCGATAATAAGTTGTTAATTAAATGACAACTTATTACTTTTCTTTAACTTACAAAAGTCGTACTTTAGAATTTGGTACGGCAGTTGATTAAAGATAGAAAAACCGCAGAAAAACATGAAATTAGTTCTCAGGCTTAGCCTTTTTTTAATAATTTTTTCAGCCTTAAAAGTTAATGCTCAAAATTGTGAGCAAAAGCCAACAGGAGATAAAATGATTGCCAACGATTACTTCTCGTACGGAATGTACCCATGTGCACTTAAAGAATATCAATTAATTTATGCATCTAAACCTAAAAACAAAAAAATAAATCATAGAATTGCCCAGTGCTACTTAATGTCACCGGGCGGAAATAAAAGTAAAGCAATTAAATATCTAACTTTTTTAATCGAACAAGAAAGCGTTAGCAAAGATGTATACTTCGAACTAGGCCAAGCCTATCTTTACGCTCAAAAATTTGATAAAGCAATTGATTTTTTTGACAAATATGAAACCATAGCTAAACCATCTGGAGATGATTTAAAAACTTTAGAGAAATTTAAAGACTGTGCTTCTTTCTCAAAAGAACTTGTAAAGCACCCCTTAAATGTTACATTCGAAAATTTAGGTAAAGATGTAAACAGTGAACATAATGATATGCAACCTTACCTCACAAATAAGGAAGATTTTATTTATTTCACTACAGATAGAAAAGGCACTCGTGGAGGATTCCCTCTTGGCGATGGTTATGTTAAAGATGTATTTATCACAAAAAATAAAAAAGGAAGAGACGCTTATAAATCTGCTCGTGGGGTTAGTGGAACATTTAACACCGATTTTTCCGAGGAAATGGCTGGAGGTTCAGCAGATGGAGGTCATTTGTTCGTTGCATCAGATGAGCAATTTCAAACCTATAACCTTAAATATTCTAGTAAACCACCCAAAAAGAGATCATATTCATCATTGGTGAATTTAGAAGGTATCAACGGCCGAAATAGCAATGAATTAAGTGCTACAATAACAAATGATGGATCATTTATTATTTTCTCATCAAATAGAGATGGTGGTTTCGGAGGTTTTGATTTATGGATGAGTAAAAAATTACCAAACAATAGTTGGGGAATTCCAATTAATATGGGACCTAAAATAAATACTCAATTTGACGAAAACTTCCCCATGTTCAAAGAGAATCAGGATAAAATTACATTTTCCTCTAATGGGCATCCAGGAATGGGTGGTTATGATTTATTTGAAACTACCTTCTCCAAAGACTTAAAGACTTGGACAGGTCCAAAAAACTTAGGTTTCCCTATAAATACTGCTTACGACGATAACAATATAATTTTTGTTAAAAAGGGTCGATACGCTTATAAATCTGACATCAGAAAAGATTCAAGAGGAATGAGAGATATTTATAGAATAACCTTTAATGATGTTCAACCAACTTACACTGTAGTAAAATCGAACATTTTCGCTGACACTTTAGCAAACATAACTGCAATAGCTGAAATGCTTGAAAAAGAAATCAAGCATAACAAAAACTTGTATGATTCATTGAAAACAATGGATACCGATTCTAGTACTGTTGATTCTATTAAACATTTATACTTTGACTATATGGGAAGATTAAACGCTTTAGATCCCATTACAAACAACATAGTAGAGGTGAGAAATAAAGAAGGTAAACTTTACGGGAAATACACTCCGAACTCAAGAAATGGAGGTTTTATTATGATACTTGAACCAGGGTTATACGAAGTCAATATTCTACACAATGGTTATGAAGCTTTCACTAAAAAAATAAGGATTTTCGACAAAATTAATTACACACCGAAATTAAAGCGAGATTTCTACATAAAGCCTAAAGCTTCACTCTAATTTATTATGGAATTAAAATTAAAAAGGCCAATTTGTTTCTTCGACCTTGAAACTACTGGAACAAATGTGTCTACGGATCGAATTGTAGAAATTGCAATCACAAAGGTTTTTCCTGATGGAAGAAAAGAAGAAAAATGTAGAACAATTAACCCTACTGTACCAATCCCCTTAGAATCATCCTTAGTTCATGGGATTTACGATGATGATGTAAAAGACGCTCCTTCTTTTAAACAAGTTGCCAAAGGAATGTACGAATTCTTAAAAGACTCAGATTTAGCTGGTTTTAATTCAAATAAATTTGATGTTCCTTTGCTACTTGAGGAATTTGAACGTGTTGGGATTGAATTTGACCTAGAGGGAGTGAATTTAGTTGATGTTCAAAACATTTTTCATCAAATGGAACAACGAACTTTAGTTGCCGCATATAAGTTCTACTGTGATAAAGACTTAACAAATGCACATAGTGCCGCCGCTGACACAAATGCAACTTACGATGTATTAAAATCTATGTTAGACATGTACAATGGAGTTGAGTTCACAAATAGAGATGGAGAGGTATCAATTCCCGTGATTAATGACATGGAAAAATTAGGTGTCTTCTCAAAAAGAAATAATAATGTTGATCTTGTAGGACGATTCTCTTACAATAAGGAAAATATAGAAGTTTTCAATTTTGGAAAACACAGAGGAAAACCTGTTGAGCAAGTTTTATCTGAAGAGCCTTCTTATTATGCTTGGATGATGAATGGCGATTTCCCAATAAACACGAAAAAAGTATTGGAAAGTATTAAATTAAGGATTTTACAAAAAAAATTCGGAGAATAAATACTCCTATCTATGAAGATAATTTGTATCGGAAGAAATTTTTCAGACCACGCGAAAGAGCTTAACAATGCCCAACCAACAGAACCCGTTGTTTTTTTAAAACCTGATACGGCTTTATTAAGAAATAACGATCCGTTTTTCATCCCTGACTTCAGTAATGATGTGCATCATGAAGTAGAACTTATTGTAAAGATTAATAGATTAGGTAAAAATATACAACCTCAATTCGCAAATAAATATTTTGATGAGATTGGACTTGGCATAGACTTTACAGCTCGTGATTTGCAAGACGATTTAAAAGGAAAAGGTTTGCCATGGGAAAAATCAAAAGCATTCGATTCGTCTGCCGTAATTTCTAAAAACTTTATTAATAAGTCAGCGTTTGAAAAAATAAACAATATTGATTTTCATTTGGAAGTAAATGGTAATAAAGTCCAAACTGGAAATACCAATCAAATGCTTTTTAATATAGAGGAATTAATTTGCTACGTATCAAAATACTTCACCCTAAAAATTGGTGATTTGATATATACTGGTACTCCATCCGGAGTTGGTAAGGTTAATATTAATGATGAGTTAGTAGGTTACTTAGGTAGTACTAAAATGTTTGATTTTAAGGTTAAATAATGAAAACGCTCTTTTATATATTTTGCGCTGTCACACTCTTCTCCTGTACTAAGCTTGAAAACAGATTAGAAGGTTCTTGGTTTGTCACCTATCTAATTAATGACTCAAAAACAAACGATTTTACACTTCAATTGGAGAAAGATGGAACTGGATTAAAAAATGGCCAAATTGAATTAACTTGGAGCTTAAAAAAGAAAGTTTTATCCATAACTATATCGAACCACACTGTAAATTGGGATAACGGTAGAAATAAAAAAAATGAACAATACTTCCTTACAACGGATAGTTTAGAAAACTTTCATCGAATGGAGATGGAAAGAATCCAAGAATAATTGTGGATATTCCTACAGTTATATAATTATTGTAAAAATTAGATTTATGCAAAAAAAATTCGGTGTTTTAAACTTAGTAGTTGTTTTAACATTTATTTTAATGAGCTGTAGCGAAGCTTCTTTAGCCGTTGATACAGCTAAAACTTCAATTACCGCTACTGATTCTTCAAGAACAGAACTTAATAATTGTGAAGCTGAATCTTCTAAAGCATGTTGCGCTAAAAAAGATGTGAAAAAACATTATAAAATTGATAGTACTAAAACTTGTAGTACTGACTCAGTAACTTGTGCTGAAACGAAAGAAAAATGTCAAAATGAATATGTAACTGACAGCACTATTAATTACTTGAATTCAAGTAACAAATGCAACTTTTAGATTTATTTTGGGAATAAGATTCAAAACAGAAAGGAAATTATACAATTCCCTTTTCTGTTTCTAAGTCAGTTGTTGTTTTACCCTGATAAATCACCAAAAATAAAGTTGTAATGACACACCTAACCTTTGAGCAAAGGTATGCAATCCAAGTTATGTTAACTGAAGGAATAAGTAAACCAAGTATTGCATCTAGATTAAACGTAGATAAAAGTACTGTCTATCGATAGTTAAAGAGGAATTCTGATCAAAGAAACAATGTTTATCGATCCAAATTAGCTCTGCAAAAGTATAACCTACGTTTGGAGAACAAGGCTAAACTTGTGAAATTGCAAGGAGCTCTGCAAACTGAGGTTGAGGAAGCTGATATCAAAAGATTTAAGTACAGAAAAGATCTCAGGAGTTCTTCAAAATGAAAAGCATCTATGGATATATCATGAGAGAATATATCAGCACATTTGGGAAGATTAAAGTCAAAAAGGTTTTTTGCATTTGCACTTAAGACAAAAAGGAAGGAAGCATCGCAAACGAGGAAGACAAAAGGATTCAAGAGGCATTCTAATTGAGCGAGTCGGAATTGAACATAGACCTAAGGAGGCTGAAACACTTAGTGAATTTGGT
>ERZ1046148.865-NODE-865-length-16761-cov-5.918413_pt1 | contig 16761 bp, 20 predicted proteins | sample MGYA00383090_ERZ1046148 | MGnify/ENA primary metagenome ERZ1046148 (study PRJEB29581, sample SAMEA5548360) | metagenome | biome: marine; feature: coastal; material: water | depth 25 m | study: Short-term variability in the microbial, nano- and picoplankton... | reverse complement strand
CACAATTTGAAATGAATCAGCGTTCATTCCATTTCATTCAATTGGATTCGAATTCGTCTTGTCAATGAAGTTTTCACGCGAATGGATTTCAAACGCTACGGATTCGATCAACATCTCCCGAAAGTGGTTCGAGAGCGACTTCGGCAGATTCTGATCCGTCTGGGATTTGCACGCGCCAATTTCGAGAACGACCTACATGAAACCCTTGGCAATATAATTTTGAAATAATAAGTGTGGAGCATCTGCACAGACAGGCGGCCAAAGGGGCCGTGGTTTGAATTGCAGCAAGGGGTTTTGGATTGCGGCACGGGTCGTGAATCAAATCGAAAAGACTAATCCAGCGTTTCACCAGGGGAACATATGACTGTGAAGAATTTGACAATGACGTTGATGATTGCCTCGATGGTGTTTGCTGGTTGTGTGAGCGACCTGCTACCGTTCGGCGGTGTGCATGAGGGTACATATGACCTCGACAGACTTGGTACTGGAACAGAAGAGGTGGATGATATGATTGTCCAATTGATCCTCATCAACAGCACATCGCCGATTAAGTTCAATGATGGCACGGCGGCACAGGACGGAGGCGAACACTACAGGTTCCGAATGATTGTTGGCGACGTTGAGGACGAAAGCAGCCCCACATTCGAATGCAGGCTCGCTTCAAATTCACCCGGTGATTGCCTCATCACAGAATCAGTTGAAGACGGCGTATGGAACGCTGATGAACTGATTACCTTCAGCGAAAATGGAGCCGATATTTGCAGCGAAGGGTGTCATATTCAGTTGACCATCATGAACGGTGACATCGTCACCGAACAAGAGGAAAACCTCCGATACATCGCTGATAAATCAATAGGCGGGCCTGTGAGTCACACACATAATTTCTGGATGAGTCAATGATTCATGCAACTCACAAGGTCAATGCACACAGGCCTTGATTCAGAGTACGGCACCCTCACACCCCTCATGGGAGCCGATCTTTCAGGAAGTTCCAAACGGGTTGTGCCATCCACAATCAAGCGACAATCTTGACCACGCACTTGCCTTTTGCACGGCCTGAAAACGAGCGATTGAACGCCCCTTGCCAACCTGCTTCGGAATCTTCGGAATGGAAGTCCCAGACGCCATCAAGCACTGGTTTCACGGCACCGCTCGCAAGGTGGCTTGCAAGAGCCGAAAGATCCTCTTGACTCGGTGAAAGGAAGAGGTAGGTCCAACTTGCGTTGGCTGCTGCGGCCGCTTTGAATTCCTTACGCTTTTCTTTGCGCTTCAAAAAGAGCTTGAGAATCCAAGCCGTTCCACCAATTCGGCGGATTTCTTCAAGGGTTGGCATGCCAGCGATGGACACAATCTGTCCACCTTTTTTGGTGATCGCTGCCATGTGAAGACTTTCAGCCGTCGTGTCGAAGCACACATCAAATTTGTCTGCATCGTTCCCGCCATAGACTTCGTCGAACTTCTGGCTCTTGTAATCCAGAACAACATCTGCACCAAGGCTCTTGCACAACTTTTCCTTCTCTCCCTTGGAGGCCGTAGTAACGACCAAGCCTGCCTTGAAGACATGCTTTGCGAGTTGAATCGCCATTGTACCGACGCCGCCGGCGCCTCCTGAGATGAAGATGGAATCGCCTTCTTTGAGTCCAGAAGTTTTCAGAACTTGAAGCGCCGTCATACCGACAAGTGGAATGGATGCTGCTTCCTCAAAGGTGAGATTCTCGGGTTTTGCCACCACATTGGACACATCAGCAACACAGAATTCTGCCATTGCACCACGGTACCACGGTGTTTTCTTTCCATCTTTTGCATTCCCAAAGAGTCGAGCAAACACAGGTTGGCCCACTGAGAAAGTACCGGCTTGATCTGCTTCAGCAACAACGCCTGCCACATCGTAGCAAATGACGTGAGGGAAGGCAGCCACGGGGCGCACCATTTTCAAATCGCCAGCAAGCAGGGCTTTGTCAACAGGGTTCACAGATGCTGCGTGGACTTTAATGACGACGTTGTTCGAAGCATCAAATCCGTGAGGATAGGCGGCGTCTGTTTTCTTCAGTTCAGTTGGTTTTCCGTGCTTTGCGAAGCTGATTGTCTTCATGGTTTTGCCATTTGGATGAGCGGTCATACCGGTGGCTTCGTCCTTTGGTAGATAAACCACAGAGTGGCAAAGGTGTTTTTTTGTAACAATGTTGTAACCTGCCCCCTAATAACAAAATGGTACTTACAAAAGCCATGAGCCAAGCACAATCGCAGCGAATGGAAGCCATGTGTGAATCTGCCAGAACGCATGTGGATCATCTTTTAGTGATGCTTTCGAAATCGAAAATGCTCAACATCTTGTACGTCATGAACTGCGATCCTTCTCCAATGCGGTTTTCAGAGATCAAGAAACGAGTTGAATCATCTTCGACCACAATTGCGCGACGCCTAGCAGAACTCGAAGCCACTGGCTTGGTCAATCGAAAGGCCTACGCAACCGTCCCTGCAACCGTTGAATACACACTCACAAAGGATGCAATTGCACTTCGCCCGAGCCTCGATTCGTTGTTTGAATGGGTGCTAAACCGAGCCGATGACACCGCTTGAATGCAATCGTTCACAAAGAAGCCACTCGCCTTGAGCAACCACATAATCTCTGATTCTCAACCAGATTTAGAGTTCGTTCATTCCTTGCGAATTGCAAGCGGGCCGAGCCCCTCTCGCTTGAGTACAAACATCATCGCAACGATGGTGCTGATGCCAACACCAACAGCCGCATAGCGCAACCATGAGGATTCACCAAGCCCTTCTCGAGGCTCCACAAGCCACGTAAAGACAAGATGGTCGTCATCGACAAACCGTTTGGACCATTTGAACAAATCATGCGTTTCATGGGCCGCAATGGTGACCGCAGTGGAGTGGTTGTTGAAGAATGAAGAACGCCCGATGATGTCGTACGAATCCGAGCCGTTGTAGCGCACTTCGACGGCGTGGCCGTTCACCAACGAAAGATGGAGGTATTCACCATCGGCTTGTGCGTATCCTTCAGCGCTCTTACGAACGCCTGTGATGTCCGCCAATGAGCCCGCTTCATCGCTCACTGAATCAACCGCTGCGCCGTTAAGATCGATGCGCCAGGTGATTGGAACATTCCATGCTTCAGGGTTCAACCCCGTGCATTCTTCTGTGATAAGTGACTCAAATGTCAAAATGGACTGCTCGCCTTCTGTTCGGACGGAATGGCTGAATTCATAGCACTCACCGACGGTCCAATACGACCAAGCTTGGCCCCACGTGGTCAACCACACATCTGGCGCCTGCTCAAGGTAGGCGCTGATGTCCCTGTCATGGCGAATGGTGGCGTCGTTGACCCGACCAATCCAATACAAATTGACGAGGCCCCCTTCCTCAACCGCTGCCTGAACTTCTTCGACTGAACCGATTAACTGCTCCATTGAGCCGCCTCGGCGCCCAAGGTTGTACCAGTCCCATTTGTCGGTTGGCTCATCGGTGGCGTTGTGCCAAGCGGTGGTGCTGAGGCCAGTTTCGTCACCATGAATCACAAAGCCTTGACCAGCAATCGTGGTGTGTTGCGACATGGTGAGACCGTCCGGCGTATAGGTGGAGATCGGCGTGTCACCCCACATGCTTGCGCTGACGCGGTCTTCGATGTAGTTCCGGCACTCAAGGGCAACTGCACCGGGGTCTGCTTGCCATGTGAGGCCAAGCATGCCGTAGCAACCAAACTCGTCGCCAAGGTCCAAACGGTCTTGAGCAAGCGTCGTGGTGAGCCATCCGTCTTCTTTCCAAGCCGTGTCTGCAAGGGCGACTGGACTCCACGTCACACTCACCAAGCACATCAGCACACTCGCTGTGAGAATGCGATGAAAGGAGGAAAGTGGGCCCTCGTTCATGGCTCATCCTCATGCCGGGATGCTTTGATTCTTCGCACCCACCCCGCATTCAGTTGTGTGAGATAAAAACGGGAGTGTCGGCGAATATCGTGCGGCAAGTCATAAGTCCCCTTATGCGCCCCGATGGGTCATGGAGCATGCCGAGGGCCTTGCAACAGCATGGCAATCCCTTGAACAGCATTGGCGCATTCCGACCACTGGCGTCAAGATGCCAAAGACACCAAGTTACGGTATCCTACGATGGATTTACTCGCCCCTCTTGCGCCCGCTGGTCAACACAAAGATTTCCGGCGTGCACCACATCCCTCGAAAAGGCGCTGTGATTCTTGCGGCCAACCACCTTTCCCATGTTGACCCGATTATGGTCATCGCCGCTTCTCGAAGGCCCGTTCGCTACTTAGCCAAGGACGGGCACTTCCGAAACGCGGCCCTGCGCACGCTCATGCGAGCAACTGGCCAAATTGAAACGAAACGAGACAAAGGTGGCGAACAGGCATTGTCCAACGCTGCTGATGTACTGGAAGCAGATGCAGCCTTGGGAATCTTTCCTGAAGGCACGCGCTCAAAGCGCACCGAAGCCCCCTTCCTGCTCCCCGGAAAAACGGGTGCCGCCCGACTTGCTGCTTCCTATCCACATGCGGTTGTTGTTCCGATTGCCCTCCAAGGCACACGGGATGTCATGGAACCGCAACGGCATAAGTGGCCACGCCTCTACCGAAGGATCACAATGAACGTCGGCAAGGGCGTAACATGGCTTGAGTGGCTTGGTCACGAACACGGTGGGGCCGTCACAAGCGAGGATCTCGAGAAGATCGCAACGCTCGAAGACCATGAAATCAGGGCGCAGTTGGCTCAATTGTATCGGAAATTTACCGACCAATTGATGAAGAGCATGCACGAATTGGGCGCACCTTGATTTCATCGCTTAATTAATGTCGAATGATGTGCTTGGGTGAAACCTATAGCGACCCCGCTTGGGCCCCTCAATTTACTCAAAGGAGCCTGTGAACAACAAATTGCTGCTGAACTCAGAGGCCTCTGCCTCTTGATGGACATCGTCAAAGAATCTCCTGTTTGGTCGATTGACACCCGCTCGTCTCGTCCGTTTCTCGTTTCGAATGACGGCCCGCCGGGCATCAGCGTCGACATCTTTCAATCCATGAAAGTCAGAATCCTCGGCGGTGATCCACACCTTACCATCATGATGGCACAAAAGTCAGTTTGTGTGGCAAGGCAAAAATCCGATGTGTTGACACCATCTACAGATTCGATGGTCAGTCTTGTGCTGCTTGGAAACATGGGTTGGCCCCTTTGCAAAACGCCGAGCACGATGAGGAAGAAAGCATTGGCTCCCCGAGATTCACCCGAATACAACCTCGAAGATCATGTGTATTACACAGAACAAGACCGTTCGGAAATTGACGCGTCAAACAAATGCCTGCTGCAAGGCAAACCAATGGAAGGACTGCAAATCCTTGCGACCATGGGTCGGCGATGGTATGTCTGCCGTGGCTGGAACCTCGACTTGATTCAGCCGGCCATGGAGAAACACTTGGTTCAATACAGCGGCGAACAAATTCAACGCTACCTCGAAGCGCCTGAATGTTCCGAGGACGATTTGTTCTTGGTTCTTTGAACATGGGCATCAAGAACCCTCAAGAGCCTCCGTTCCAACGAAGGTGTGGTGAGTCCATGCAAGAGTACCATGAACTGATTCAAAGAATCCTCGATGAAGGGGAGCAGAAGGGTGACCGAACAGGTACAGGGACCCTTTCTGTGTTCGGCCATCAGATGAGGTTTGACCTCGCCAAGGGCTTCCCGATGGTCACCACCAAGAAGTTGCACCTCCGGTCCATCGTCCATGAATTGCTTTGGTTTTTGAAAGGCGACACCAACGTTGCCTACCTCCAAGAAAACGGTGTTCGGATCTGGAACGAATGGGCGGATGAAAATGGAGACCTTGGACCCGTTTACGGAAAACAATGGCGTCGTTGGGAAGCAAAAGACGGCCGAATCATTGACCAAGTCGAGCAAGCGATTGACATGATCAAAAACAATCCAAACAGCCGTCGAATCATTGTCTCAGCTTGGAATGTTGGTGAACTGGATGAGATGGCGCTCATGCCCTGCCACGCCTTCTTCCAATTCCATGTGGCGAATGGCAAACTCAACTGCCAACTCTACCAACGAAGCGCCGATGTGTTCCTTGGCGTCCCGTTCAACATCGCCTCCTATGCGTTGCTTACCCACATGATGGCGCAAGTCTGCGGGCTCAAGCCTGGCGCCTTTGTCCACACGCTGGGTGACGCACACCTCTACAGCAACCACCTTGAGCAAGCCAACCTGCAAATCAGTCGAGAACCGATGGCACTCCCTCAACTCAAACTCAACCCTGATGTGACGACCATCGATGGATTCACCTACGACGACATCGAAGTGGTTGGCTACGAACACCACCCGCATATTTCTGCACCAATTGCTGTGTGAGGCGTTCCGATGTTCACAATGATTTTTGCATGCGACACACAAGGCGCCATTGGAAAAGATGGTGACCTGCCATGGCGGCAATCCAGCGATTTGCAACACTTCAAGCAAGTCACGATGTCGAAAACCATCGTCATGGGGCGGAAGACATGGGACAGCCTGCCAAAGGCACTCCCCGGACGACGCAACATCGTCATGTCAAGAAGCACCCGTGATGACGTCGAGGTGCTCGATTACGAAGCCATCCTCGCGCTTGGTGAAGACGAGGAAATCATGATCATTGGTGGCGGCGAAATCTATGCCCTGTTCATGGAACACACCAAAGAGATTCACAAAACCATTGTCCACACAGCCGTTGAAGGGGCCGATACGTTTGCACCCTCGATGGAAAATGAGGGATTCCACCTGATTGGTGAGCGACACATTCCTGCAGGTCCAAGGGACGAACACCCGATGACCTTCCAGCATTGGATTCGCTGATCATTCATCCGGCGAGTACTCAGTGACCCGCAAACCGAGTCGACCTTGACGCGAAGGACGTTGCATAATGGTGGCGTATTTCTTCTCAAAAGCCGCTTTCAAGTCAATCTCCATTGCCACAGCATGGCCCATCATCAACAGCATGACATCCGCCATTTCCTCTGCGCAATCCTCCAACGGTTTCCCTTTGGTCACCGCCGCTGCAAACTCCCCAAGTTCCTCGACCGTGAGTGCAATCCTGTACCCCATGTCGTGGCCGTTGTTCGCTTCAAAGTCATGCTTGTGATGAAACGCTGCGACCTTTTTCATCATGACATCCCATTCATGTTGTGGCTCATGGGCCATCCATTCCTCAACGCTCTTTCCTTGCATGATGTGGCGTTCCATCGAAGGAGGTTAATGCCTTCGATGCCTACATTGTGAGCAGGTGAAGCATGCATGCCCACACCGGTGCCAGCCTTCTGTTGGCTTGCGAGGACACGCTGTGGTGATCCAAATCTTGGCTTGCATTGCCGGGTTCACGGCCAGCTGCCCAGTTCGAAGAAATGCACACAGCCGCATACGGCAGGCTGAGTTCTTTGGCCAACTTCACTTCTCGAGGCATGGTCATTCCAACCATGTGACCCCCGAGCGTATCGATGGCGTCAATCTCTGCTTTTGTTTCGAAGTGGGGTCCTTGGGCCAGCCAATAGGTGTAGTGCATGCGTTCGTTTGCAGCATAGCCCTGGGATTCACGGAGCACTGACTCGAGCGCTGTGTTAAGGGTTGCATCAAAAGGATCAGTGACCGATGTGAACACTGCTGTATCGTCATGGAAGGTGCTTTGCTGACCAGTGAAATCGATGTATTGGTTCGCAAGAGCAACTTTACCCGGTGGGAAATCTTCTGGTATCGCGCCCACTGAACAGACCGCCATCACCGCTTCACAGCCTGCATCAAACAGAGCGCGCATGTTGGCTCGGTGTTCGATCATGTGCGGCGGTCGGCTTGGTGCGCCATCGTTATGGTGGCGTTGCAAGAAAATGAGTTCTTTCTTGACCTTGCCATGGCTGAGCTGAATGCAAGTCAATGGTACTTCACCGTACGGTGTCTCCACCGTCACGGCGTCGCGTTGAGACAGGATCAATCCATGCGCCTCAAGTTGTTCACCCAAGGTCATGTCAATGAGTCCAGTGCCGCCAATGACGCCCAATCGTTCCATGTTCATCCACTCGCCCTTTGTCTATGTCAACCCTATGGCTGTTTGATGTCGGGGACCTTGCTTTCGCTGGTCATGTGAACGAACCGAAGTTCGTGGGCTTCACTCGTTGAGGCGTGCGATCAAGTCTGCCTTCTTTCCAGAGACAGGCTTTCCTGCGGCCTTGAGCAATTCCTTCAACTCAGCAACGGTCATGCTGCTGTGGTCGACGTCGGAGGCAGGTGCTGCTTCTTCAGCAGGTGCTTCCTCAGGAGCGGCTTCTTCGGCTGGTGCTTCTTCGGCTGGTGCCTCGGTCTTCTCAGACGCTGGCTCCATTGCTTCAGCGGCGTCAAGGATGGATGGGGCGTCCTCGCCTTCTTCTTCCTCGTCTTCCATAGCCGATGCAAGTGCTGCGGCTTTCTTTGCCTTGAGTTCAGCATCGCTTCGAGCTTCTTCTGCGTGAATTTCATCCAGTGACTTTCCACTGTCTGCAACAACACCAGATTGCAAGAGTTGGCTCTTGCGGATGGCGACGCTCTTCACAGGGTAGATTGGCTTGACTGCCTTGCGCAATTCTTCTTCAAGGGTTCCGTCCAAAATTTGGGTTTGGATTTTGGCGAAGGTGGACTTTGCTGCGAAAGCAACAATCAACTCACGAGCCTTGGCTCGCATTGCCTGCTTGATCGAAGTTTGAACACGCTTCTGCGTGATGATGAGTGGCTTCAATCGAACGAGGTATCCGTCGGTTGAAACGACATCGACGACATCGTCGACCTTTCCACGGTATCGGCGGATTTGTCGGCGGATGTGGTCAGTTTGGTGGTGGTGACCAATGAATGTGGTCAAGGCGTCTTGGCCAACACACTCGGTGACACGGAATCGAAGGATTACGTGCATCTTGGTGAAGTCACCGTTGAATTCTTGCTGCGTCATTTCATACACTCGTCCCATGATGTGCTCATCGGACTCCCCAATTGTTTCTCCAATCTTCTTAAATTCCCATGGATGGCGAGGTGCACGAATCGTGTACCAGCGCTTTGTCTTCCACTTGTCTCGCTGCTTACGTGCTGCTGCACGTGCTTTTGCACTTACTTTCTTTGCCATGGGATCAACTCTTGGGGGTGTGTATTGCGGGGGCTACCCCACTTGCAAGCCTGCGACAAACCTCCCCTATTTCAAGAACCCCCTTGCACAACAGGGCAAGGACCCACCCAAACCGAAGGGCTGAGCGCACGACTTCCATGCGTCGCACCCGTCATTGAAACGCCTGCGAGAATGGAAAAATCGCTTCAATCACTGTTGTAAAGGATGGTCACGGACTGCTGAATGTTCAAGAAATCTTGACCATCTTCGGGAACGATTCTCAATTCGTGCAACAAGTATGTGTTGAAATGGACGGTGTTCCAAGTATCGTTGCTTCCGTCTTCCGCCTGCCCGCTCTTGCTTTGACAGGTGTCATCAAGCTCGTCGACGATGTTCCACGAAAATTGCACCGTCTGTCCACCGCCACCAATGCCATCAATCAGGCTTGGGTTTTCAACCGTCGAATTGATTTCGATGATCAATGGGTGAACCCCGCCGTTGTTTGGCGTGGGATTAAACGGCAACGGCATTGGATCGTTCGTGCCATCTTCAGACCATTCGATGCGCAAATCCACCGTGATAGGAACCGTTTGGTTTTGCGTTGCACCGGTTGCGTCAATGGCAAACACGGACACATTGTGCACGCCATGTTCGTCGAATGAATAGGCGATGCTCGACCCTTCACTGGCATCCATCGTAACAGGCTCCCCACCCTCCAATGCAAGGCCGAAAGTCGTGAGTGCTGAGGACGAAGTGGTCTGTGAAAAATCGAAAACAATCACCACTGGATCAAGCGAAATCAGGTTCCCGTCATCGTATGTTTCGATGATCATGCCCTTGTCTGTCGCATGCTCAACCACCAAATCAAGCACCGATTCGCCGTCAGATGATTCCAAGCATCCAGCCAACGGTGCACACATAAGCAGCACCAGGAACAAGAGTGGCTTGCTATGGTGCATCGGGTGTTGCTCTCACCCAGTCTATAAAATTCCAGCGACCTTGACATCAGCGGTTCTGTACGAATGGTTAAGAGCAAAAAACGCTGCCAAACAGCCATGCCAACCGTCTTTCCTTCCGTCACCGGAAGGAACCTCCACAAGGAAACAAAAATTGTCCCAGATGATTTCACAGGCAAGAATTTAGTCGTCATCACTGCCTTTCAACAATGGCACCAGCCTCTGGTCAACCAGTCGATGGCAGCCTTGCAAGCAGCCGGCGTTGACCACAGCCACCACGTGCTTGAGATGCCGGTCATTCGCACCTCCTCCAAATTCCGACAAATGCGACTTGACGGAATCATGAGGGCGGCCTTCAAAGATCCCATCATTCGCTCAAGAACCATCACGGTCTACCTCGACAAGGACATGTTTCGACGCAGTTTGGAGATTCCAAACGAAGACACATTGCACTGGTTTGTGGTGGACCACGAAACAAAGGCGATTCTTGAACGAGGCGAAGGGCCCATCACAGCGGATGATGTCAGCAGGTGTTTCGCTGATTGAGGCGTTAGTTCCACTCGAATTCCTGTTCACAACTCGGACAAGCAAAAAGTCCACTGGCATCTGCAGGAAGTTGAATTTCAGTCGAACAGTGCGGGCACTCTAACAAAACATTCGTGTCGACCTTACGAGCATGCTTTGCATCCTGCAAACTCACGCCTTTGACGCCCCCAGCAATGATTGGAATAAGGGACGCTAAAAGCGTGTAGGTTCCAATCGTGAGCATGGTGAGCCCACCGAGGCAGGGGATAATTCCGAAACTCCCTCCATCGGACGAAATGCCCGTGCTCTCACTATATTCTGCAGAATCCAATGAGTCATCGAGATCACTGAATGCGGTGCTGGCCCAAAGCCCGCCGCAAATAATCAAGAACGCTCCAAGAGCCGCCATCCCCATTCCAAATTGAATTTGTCCATTGAGAGCCATCACCATCACCTTACCATCGATGCACCGAACAGGGTGCCATGTTGACGAACTCAGAGGAACGGATTATCAATTCTTCTCCGGCTTTGATGAGGCCCACCCGATAAAAACCCTCGATCCGAGGTGCACCATCCTGCAAACATGGCGCCAATCACGATATATACACCTTTGACGGGCTTGGGATTTGGTGAATCAATGACTGAAACCTGCGACCCTGTGTTTAGCCGCGTTGACGACCTCATCAGCCTCCTTGGAAAGTCCAAGTTGCTGCACATCCTGTTCATTCTCAACACAAAGCAACGAGCGATGAGGTTTACCGAAATTAAACAGCGGGTTGATTCCTCCTCAACCACCGTTACTCGAAGGCTGGCCGAGTTAGAAACCAACGGCTTGGTAACAAGGGTCGTCCACAACACCGTACCTGTTTCCGTTGAATACGAACTCACTCAAGATGCGCAAAATCTGGCACCAACCATCCAATCGATGTATGATTGGGTGGTCGAGCGAGATGCAGTGCAGGCCTGAATCGGGGATGCGATGAACCCTCGCCATCAACCATCAAATACTTCGCACCCGAGCCTCAACCATGAGCCTTCACCACATCACATGGCGAGCCACTGCAAGTGGCCTTGCTGATGAAACGGTCGTCGCCGATGCCCTTGCATGGCTCATAGGCGATGTGGAAGCGGTCGAGATTGAACGAACCACCTCCTACCATGGATCTGAAATCCACATGATTGAGGCAAAAACGTCCCGCAAGGGGCCCGCACTGAAAGCACTGGCTCAAGTGGGTGCTGCCAACCTCCAGACCATCATTGATGAAATCGATCAGCGACTCGATGAGGCCAACACCATCCACTTCAGGCTTGATTTCAACGCACTGATCAACGGCGAAGTCCACCTTGCACCCCCGGGAAACGGACCAACCGTCAAAGGGCAAACCAAGGTGCAAGTCTTCCCGGGCCAAGAAGGACGAAGCGAGGCAGTTGCAACGCTCCTTGCCGCCATTGAAATCGCCAACCGCATCGAACAATGAGCGGTGTTTCGCTGAGTGTGCCCTCTGAATGGTCAGAAGTCTTGTTATAGATTGAAATCATAGGTAAGTCATGGAACCGGAGCCGATCGGAAACTACCGTACCTTTGATCAAAATCAAACCCCACCTGCACAGCAATTGCAAGGTCAACAATTCCAGCAACAGCCACAATTCCAGCAACAGCCACAATTTCAGCAACAGCCACAATTTCAGCAACAGCCACAATTTCAGCAAAACCCGTATCAGCAAATCCCCATGGGGGCACCAGACACGAAGGCCACCCTCGCCTTAGTGTTGTCAATTCTAGGATTGCTTGGAAGCTTCGTCTACGGCTTTGGAATTTGCTTTGCCATACCGAGCCTCATTCTTGCCAACGGCGCTCTCGCAATCACGAATCAATACCCAAATCATCCTGATGCAGGAAGCGCAAAGGCTGCAAAGGTCATATCATGGATTGCCATCATCTTCTTTGTTGTAGTAATCCTTACAGTCGTCTTAGCAGGCGTACTTTACGTATGGGCATCGAGTCTTGCAGAGACCCCCTGATTGAAATCGCCAACCGCTCCGAACAATGAGCAGCGTTCGCGTCATCAGGCCTCGAACCACCAATCCATTGACCAGCGTGGGATTGATATGAGATTGACCACGACACCAAACCATGGCCACACAACGCAAAGCGCTGCTGTTGGCCACCCTGATGCTGGTCTCGCTTGTCCACGCTCAAGCGCTTGAAATCAACGCTCGGGCAGCAGAGAAACCCGTTTGCAACGCAGAGCGAAGCGCCAACTGGACCGTCGGAACCATTCAATGCAACGACAACATAAGCGAAGGCTACACCTTATTCTCTCCAATGCCAACATCGACGTCCTACCTCATCGACAATGAAGGAAGGTTGGTTCACAATTGGACCTCGCCAGGAGGCCATCGGCCCGGCATGTCCGCTTACCTGCTCGATGATGGCTCCCTTCTTCGCACGGCCAACATTGCTCAAACAGCGGTTGGAAACTTTAGCGGTGGTGGAACTGCAGGCAAAGTCGAACGGATTTCATGGGATGGAGAGTTGTTGTGGTCGTTTGAGTACTCTTCAACCGAATACATCTCGCACCACGACATCGAACCAATGCCAAATGGCAATGTTTTGATGATTGCATGGGAATCAAAGAATGATTCTGAAGGGGCACAAGCAGGCAGGAACCCTGCCATTGCGTCCGATGCACCCGGTGGCAGCAACGGCGTGTGGCCGGACAAGATCGTCGAGATACAGCCCAATGGAACAACGGGTGGAGACGTCGTATGGAGTTGGCATGCATGGGATCATTTGGTGCAAGACTACGATGCCACGCTAGACAACTATGGCGTGGTTGCAGACCATCCTGAATTGCTTGACATTAACTTTGTTGACGCTTCAGGAGCGCAAGCTGGGAAAGCCGATTGGATGCATTGCAATGGCATTGATTACAACCCCCTTCTGGACCAAATAGCACTGTCCTGCAAGAACATGAATGAAATCTATATTATCGACCACAGCACGACCACCGAAGAGGCAGCAGGCCACACTGGAGGCACCTATGGAAAGGGCGGTGACTTCCTTTACAGGTGGGGCAATCCAGAAGCCTACGATGCCGGTACCTACCTCGACAAACGCCTGTACAGCCAACACGATGTTCAATGGATTGAGCCGGGCAGACCCGGTGCAGGCAGCCTCATCCTCTACAACAACGGTGTCGACCGGGCGGGCGACTACTCTTCAGTCGACGTCATCACACCGGTGATCCTCGACGGTGCATACCAGATGGACGATGCGAACAGGTTCTTGCCCAACGCCACCTCATGGTCGTGGGACAAAGGCGCTGACATGTACGCACCGTTCGTCTCCGGCGCAGAACGGTTGCCCAATGGCAACACGCTGATCACCCATGGCACCCATGGGACGCTTTACGAGGTGACGTTGGAAGGAGAAATCGTCTGGACCTACATCAGCCCCGTTTCGAACCAAGGCATTGTGGAACAAGGCGAACCAGTGCCTGACGGCAACCAGATCAACGCCAAAGCCAACCCTGTGTTCAAAGCACGAAAGTACGCTGCCGACCACCCCGGCTTGGCTGGCCGAACCCTTTCGCAGGGCGATTACATCGAACCTTGGATCGATGCTTGCCCTGAAGTTGAGGCCCTCCCGTGGGACCGAGATGGCGACGGGTGCATCGATGACAGTGACCAAGATGGTGTGCTTGACCCGACGGATGAATGCCCCGGGTATGACGACGCCGTCGACTCCGATGAAGACGGAATCATCGATGGCTGCGATCCGTTTGTTGATGCGGATGAAGACGGGGTCGAGGATTCAACCGATGCCTGCCTCGGTCATGATGATGCAGTGGATGTGGATGAAGACGGTACGCCAGATGGGTGCGATGCGCTGATTGACAGCGATGCAGATAGCGTGGCTGATTCAATGGATGCCTGCAACGGTCATGATGATGCGGTGGATGTCGATGAAGATGGTGTGCCTGATGGGTGCGACGAACTTGTCGACAGCGACGCTGATGGTGTGGCGGATTCGTTGGATGCCTGCAACGGTCATGATGATGCGGTGGATGTCGATGAAGATGGCATTGCTGACGGCTGTGACGAAGATGTGGTGATGCCTCAAACACCAGATTACACAATCGAAGTGCGCCTTGGTTATGCAGCGAAGTTGAACGTCACCTTGCTCACAAGCGGGATGAACGAATCGTTGCCTTTGATGATTGAGTACACGGTGGACCATGAAATTATTATCGAAGATGAGCCCGAAAGAAACCTTGACAGCGCAGGTGAAATCCTTGACATCACCAATCAATCCAACTTCAACCAGTCCTTCGAGTTGGACATTGACAGCGGGGCTGGCGTCTACTGCGTTCGCATCTACCTTCGCCTCCCGGATGGCGATTGGATTCGTCCGACTGCAAATTACCCCGGAGCACTCGATTGTGTTGAGGTCGAAGCATCGCATTTCCCATCGGAAAGCGTTGCTTCAAGTGACGATGAAAGCGATCCGCGCAACGCCGTTCTTTTCCTCGGTTTCCTTGCCGTTCTTCTTCTGCTTGGCGTGCTGGTGCGAAAGGGCAAAGACGCTGATGAGAACACCCTTGGAAGCGTGCCTCAATCAAGCATCAAAGATGGTTCAGCGTGAATCGATGCGAACATCGAAATGGGTTCAAAGCCTTCATGTAGCCCCGGTGCTTGGGGTCACACGGAGAATACCACATGTCACACGTTGTCACCTCTACCTGCGTCGATCACAAGTACCAAGAATGCGTTGTCGTTTGCCCTGTTGAAGCGTTCAGGGAAGCCGAAACATACCTCGTTATCGACCCAGATGAGTGCATTGACTGTGGGGCTTGCATCCCTGAATGCCCTGTTGATGCAATCTTCGCAGACACTGATGTGCCAGAAGGCGAAGAGGCATGGATTGAGCGAAACGCCGTCGAATCAGTCGATGCTGAAATCGCAGAAGGCGACTCACCAGTGTTGGCCGATTGAGGCACATACTGCAACCCTTATCTCATGGCCACGAACGAATGTTCTTGAGGGTCAGAAAATGAAATCGGAATGATAACCATGGTTCGAACAGACTTCACACAACTACGGAATGGCAGCGACCTCTTGAAGCGAGGCTTCGCACGAATGCAACAAGGAGGCGTCATCATGGACGTCGTCGACCCGGACCAAGCGGCCGTTGCTGAAGACGCAGGAGCTGTGGCAGTCATGGCCCTCGAGCGAGTGCCAGCAGACATTCGCCGTGATGGCGGCGTGGCTCGAATGAGCCATCCAGACATGATTCAAGGCATTCTCGACTGCACCTCGATCCCGGTGATGGCAAAATCCCGCATTGGCCACGAAGGCGAAGCAAGGATCCTCGAATCGATGGGCGTCGACATGGTCGACGAATCAGAAGTGCTCACACCCGCCGACCCGTTCTTCCACATCAACAAAAAGGACTACGAAATTCCGTTCGTTTGTGGTGCAACCGGACTCGGAGAAGCCGTCCGCCGAATCTACGAAGGCGCAGCCATGATTCGTACAAAGGGCGAAGCAGGCACCGGCAACCTCGTCGCAGCCGTCACTCACGCCCGGCTCATTGACCAAGAAATCAAACAAGTGCAAGGCCTTGATGAAAACGGCATCGAATCAGCAGCAAACATGATCATGGACCGGTTCAAGGTGTTGGCCAACACATCAAAACTCCCTGGTTCCCACCCGATGACACCCTTCGGTGCGATTGATGACGTGATGCAACACGAGATTCAGTCAATTCTTAACGAAGTTCGTGACATGGGACGCCTGCCAGTTGTCACCTTCTCAGCCGGTGGCATTGCAACACCAGCAGACGCATCCCACATGATGCGACTCGGCATGGACGGCATATTCGTTGGTTCTGGCATCTTCAAGTCGAGCGATCCAAAAACCATGGCCGACGCAATTGTGTTGGCAACTGCTCATTACGATGATGCTGCAAAGGTTACAGAAGCCATGGCAATGACCCTTGGCGACCCAATGAAGGGTGACGAATTGGAAACCCTCGAAGTCAGAATGGATCAGCGCGGCTGGTGAAGCAAGCCGCTGGCATGTGCCCAGCACCATCCCTTCCGTTGCCGGAAAAGAGCCCCGCCCTATCATAAAAGGGTCTATATCCATGCCTTGGATGCTCACC
>ERZ1046148.860-NODE-860-length-16859-cov-7.409188_pt1 | contig 16859 bp, 10 predicted proteins | sample MGYA00383090_ERZ1046148 | MGnify/ENA primary metagenome ERZ1046148 (study PRJEB29581, sample SAMEA5548360) | metagenome | biome: marine; feature: coastal; material: water | depth 25 m | study: Short-term variability in the microbial, nano- and picoplankton... | reverse complement strand
TTGCTGCTGACCATTTGCCGCCACGTAATCGGCCCAGCCAGCTTCCATAGCGGCCTTGTCAGCCCAGCGCAATACCCACAGAGCGTCAAAGTTAGGGTCTTCCCAGCCTCGAGGAACGTAACCGAAAGCTGCATTTGTTTTATTTTCAAGGCTGTCTATCAGGATATTCCAGTCCACGACCATGGCTTGGAAACTTTCGTCGGAATAGTTTTCGCCTTGTTTACACCACAGGTACTCATAGTAAGCATCTGGCTCACTGGGTGGAGAAGCTTCGGTCGCGGCGGGTTCAATCTCTGGCGCTGTCGCTTCTACGACGGCTTCCTCTTGGGCGCAGGCAGTAAATAAAAATGTAGAAAATAGTAATAGGCTTATTCGTTTCATGTAGATTTCCTTAATGGGTACAGCATGAATTTATGAAATAGAGCCAGAAAAGTGTAATCCTTTTGATACAAGTTTGAAAGATAACACGGGTAAATAATCACCCAGTGCATTCAAGGTGGTGTGCCATCGCAACCCGGAGGGTGCCCCGAGGATGATTATCATCCCTATAATTGTGCGACTGTGTTTGCCTGTCTGAAAACACCGACAATATTCTTGGGCTCTCGACTGCGAATGCAGAGCGCTAAACCCAGTGGTGTTCATGCATAAAAGCCAGTCGTTCGTGCTGTGCAGTCTATCTCCTTGGTCGTTAGACGGAATGAAGGTGGTATCCATCTTTCAGCTCAAGTGATATTTATTCCTTACCAGACATGCATGCTGCATGCTTTATTGGACCGGCATTATATTGCTGTTAGCACGAGTGGTAAGTTATTGCTCTGCATGGGAAAGGAAAAAATTGAACGTACTTAAATAGTCTGTCAGCAGAACACGGGTCGATATATTGACATGCGCGGGCCCTTAGTCTTTAGCTGCCACTGCCAGTAACAGATCCGTCCAGTGCGCTTTCTCTAAGAGGTGCAGGTTTGTGGCCGAGCCATGCTTTAAAACGTGCCAGTTGGTGAAGCCAGTCCTCAACCATCAGATACAAGCAGGGGACCAGTAGCAAGGTAATAAATGTGGCAAATAGGACTCCCCACGCCAACGAGACGGCCATAGGTATGAAGGGTGCAGTTGCCGGCGTGGAAGTAGACATGAGCGGTACTAGGCCTACGAAGGTGGTCACCGAGGTCAACATGATGGGTCGAAAGCGAACAACGCACGAATGGAGGATAGACGCCATTACGTCCTTGCCCTCTCGACGTTGGCGGTTCGCGTAATCTACCAATACCAGAGAAGCATTTACGACAACACCAGAGAGCGCAACGATGCCGAGCGCGGAGAAGAACATAAGCTGCACATCCATGACGTAGTGGCCAACGATCGCGCCTACAGCGCCAAACGGGATAACACTCATGATGACTAAAGGTTGCAGGTAGCTGCGCAGAGGTATCGCTAAGAGACCGTAAATCACAACGAGAGAGAACAGTGCGCCGATAAGCAAACCTGTCATAGATTTTGCGCGTTCCTCTTGTTCGCCTCCTAGTTCTACATCGATGAGCGGATAACGGGCTTTAAAATTGGGAATCAGATCCTGGCGAATACTGGCACTGACCTCTTCCGGCGACACCATGGTGCGGTCGACATCAGCTGATACGGTCACCGTGCGACGACCGTCGAGCCGGTTGATGCGCGAGTAACCCCGACTGATCTCAAATTTGGCGACGCTGTAGAAAGGTACTTCGCTGCCATCTGGCGTTCGAATGTACATGTCTTCCAAGTTGCCGATCGATTTTCGTTCAGATTCTGGAAAACGGACCATGACTCTTACATCGTCCTGGTCGCGCTGGATGCGTTGTGCCTCGGTGCCATAAAATGCGCTGCGCACCTGGCTTGCCAGGTCCTGTAACGTGATGCCTAAGTTTCTAGCTTCAGGCAATAGTTCCAGTTGGATTTCCTGTTTGCCTGAGCGGAATGAATCGCTGATGTCGAATACTCCGTCGTAACGAGACAGCTCTGCTTTAAGTTGTTCGGCAGCTTCTCTTAGCTCATCGACTTTTTTACCTTTCAGCTGGTATTCAATCGGCGAACCTGCCGAGTACTGGGCTGAGTCGAAAGAGAGTTTGACCGCGTCAGGTATCGAGCCGACATAATCGCGCCAGCGAGCGGCGACCACTTTCGAACTCATCTGATTGCGTTCAGCCAATGGTGCAAGATCGATCACGATCTCTGCAATGTTGCTTCTTCCAGGTCCTATCGGTTGCCCCGGGCCATTTCGATCGACAGTTTGACCAACGCTCGAGAGAATGTTCCGTATTAGGGGGCGGGACAAACCAAGTTCCTCGGTCATGTCGTCGCTCAGGCGTCTGGCAGCGTCTTCGATCTGTGCGGCCGCAGCTAAAGTCGATTCGGCAGCGATGCCTTCAGGTAATTCCAGACCCGCATAAACCCGGTCACCTTCAATAGCGGGGAAAAAACCAAACACCACACGACCCGAAGCGATCAGGGAAAGCGCAAGGATGAGTATGCCCAAACAGATAGACGCGCTAACGTAACGCCAGCGCAAAACCTTGTGCACAAATGGCATGTAATGGTTGGCGGCAACGTTTTGCAGCCAGCCTGCCAAGCGACCCTGGAAGCGGCTCCACGAAGCTGACATTCCGGTTGTAGGCTCGCTGCGCGTTCTGTGAGCCAGGTGCGAAGGCAAAATAAATTGAGATTCAATAATGCTACAAACTAAGGCAAAAATGACCACCCAACCGATGGGCGCGAAAAAGCCCGCCATGCGGCCTTCAACCATAATTAGCGGTAGGAACGCAGCGATGGTGGTGAGAACACCAAAGATGACAGGTACTGAGACTTCCCAAGTACCATCTACAGCGGCCGTAAGTGGCGATTTTCCGAGTTGTTCATGGCCAAACACACGCTCGCCAACAACGATGGCATCGTCAACCACGATTCCGAGAACCAAAATGAAAGCCATCACGGTCATTGTGGAAATGGTGATATCAGTAAAGGGTAGTACGGCAAGAGTGCCGAGTAGGGCGACCGGAATGCCAATGGCTACCCACATGGCGACGCGAAATTTCAGGAATAAAGCCAATATCACTAACACGAGAATTAGACCGCCGCCGGCATTTTTAGTCAGAACGGACATACGTTCCTGTAGCTCAAAAGAGGTATCAATCCATGTGTTAAGTGAAATGCCCTCTGGCATTTCGTTTTGGTACCGACTGACCAGATTGCGTACGTCCTCGGCAATTTCGATGAGATCTTCGCTACCCACCTGAGAGACGTTAACAACAACCCCGCGATCACCATTAAAGCGGGCTAAGAGGTCGCCCTCCTGAAACGTGTCGCGAATAATGCCCAAGTCGCTCAAGGAAACACGGGTGCCGTCTTTGCGGGTGAGTACGATCACGTCCTCGAACTCTTGTCCCCAGTAAGCTTGCCCCGTGGTGCGAATAAGAATTTCGCCGTTACGGGTTTTGATGCTGCCGCCGGGCATGTCCAGCGAGCTAGAGCGTATGGCTTGGCTAACTTGATTTAACGTGATGCCGTAGCGGCGCAATTCGCGCTCAGCGACCTCGACAGAAATCTCGTAAGGTCTGATATATTCGACAGATACTTGAGAGATCCCTTTAACAGCAGCAATATCGTCGCGAAGTTCACGTGCGATTTCTTTTAGCGTGCGTTCATCTGTATCCCCGGACACGGCTACTTGCACAACCCGTCGGGTAAGCGCTAGTTTTGAAACAATGGGCTTTTCAGTTTCGGTGGGAAAGCTGTTGATGCCATCAACACGGCTTTTGATTTCGTTCAGGACGCTAATTTCATTTGCGTCTACTAGCAATTCGGCAACGACGTTACACATGCCCTCAGTGGCGACACTGCGAATTTTTTCGATGCCTTCCAGACCTTCGATCGATTCCTCAACACGAATACAGACCGAACGTTCCACTTCTATCGGCGCAGCACCCAGATAGGGCACTTGGATGTTGACGACCTTAACGTCGAAATTAGGGAATTCTTCTTGGTTAGTTGTGATTGCGCCAAATGCTCCGCCCAACAGAAGCAGGACCATGAGCAAATTGGCAGCTACCGGGTTGTGCGCAAACCAGTGTATTGCAGTATGCATTGTTTAAGTCCGAGCTATGCGTCTTCGACGATTGGGTTTACGGTCATGCCATCGATGGCAGTCTGCAGGGGTGATAGGCAGACCCTATCGCCGTCTTTTAGGCCCGCTTTTATCAGCACATTGTCTTGATACAGACGCAGAGGTTGAATCGAACGGAAGCGCAGTTTGTCTTCTGCATCTACAATGAGGACCTGATCGTTGTTACGCATCGCAGAGCGCGGCAGCACGACGATGTTTTCCGCAGATAGCCCTTCTATTTCAGCTTCCACAAACAAGCCTACGGACAATGGGGCCTGGTCAGGATGATTAGGTACACGAGCAACCAGATGCACCATGCGGCTGGAAATGTCGATCTCAGCTTCTGTGCGTACAATGTGGCCACGCCAGCTTAGCTTCTGACCGGCGTATTCGGTGCTCAGGGTAACCTCGGGCTGCAGCTGCTCAGGTAGCTCGCCACGAAGCGTGGCAGGCAAGTTGAGGAAGGCCAGTTGGCGATCTGCGATAGGCAGGCGCACTTCCACTAAGTCGCTGGCGTATAGCGTCGCGATGGCGGCTCCACGTGATATAAATTGACCAATATCAACCTGTTCCGAGCGCACTAAGCCGGTGAATGGTGCTTTGATTTGCGTACGTTCTAAGTTTTGTGAGGCCTGTTGAAAGTTGACACGTGCATCTTGAAGTGTGGCGTCGGCGACACGCATTGCGCGTAGTGAATTTTCCATTTGAGATCTGGAGGTAAGCTGGCGTTGTTCCAGACTCTTCAAGCGTTGAAACTCGAACTGCGCATGTTGTTGCTCTGCCTCCGCTCGGATAAGCGTGGATCGCGCGCGATTCAGGTCATTTTTGTAATCTAGTTCATCGACACGGGCAAGTATTTCGTCTTTCTCAAAATAGCCGCCAGCAACCAGTTTAGAGGACATCCAAGTAATGCGTCCGGACACCTCAGGGATCAGTTGGCTTTCGGTAGAAGGCATGACGCTGCCTTGTGAATGCACCTTGAGCTTGACAATTTCAGGCTTCACTTCGCGTATCCGCACTGTGATTGGCACGGGCATTGTTGCGGCCGGTTTGAGCACTGGTGCAGTGGCCATTAGCGTCATTGCGCCGAACGAAAAAACAACGACGATAAACAATGGAATGATGAAAGTTCGCATCATGGGGTTATGGCCTCCTGGCCTGCTGCTAAGCGTGCGGCGTCAGAAGCGCGCATCATGGTTTCGCGGTTTAAATCTAAGAAAGCGGCGAACGTATCGCGTAAGCCATAGGCGTCGCGGTGTTCTAGGTCCCGGTCAAGTTGTTTGGCAACAATGCGATGCTTTTCGTTATCTACAATGGCAAACGGGTGTAATTCAGTCAGGTTGGGCGCTACTTGGTCGAACAGCGTGCGTGCGATAAGGCGCAAGGGTAAGTTGCGACTGGCCTGCATGATAGATTCCATCAACTCGAATCTAGCCAGGGTGTGAGCACCCTGATCGAGGTCCTCATCTATCAGGGGCCGTGCCAATTTACGAATCTCGTTGATCTCCTCGTCACTTGCTAGCTCTAGCGTCTGCAATGCAGCGACACTGATCAAGCTGTTGAGGACGACCATGATTTGATCAACCAGCGTGGCGTCTGGCAATTTTCCTTGTGTAAGCAGATGGCCGATGACGTCCAGACTGGCTTCATCGGTTGGTCTTACGCGTGCACCGCCTGGTTGAACCTGCGCCAAACCTATCTGCTCGAGTTTTTTCATCGCCTCTCGCACCGCGCCCCTATTGGCGTCAAAGCGGGTGGCCAGATCGCGTTCGGAAGGCAGTCGCTCGGAAACGCGGTATTGTCCGGACAAAATATCCTGAATCAAGCTACCTGCAATTTGGTCGTGCTTTCCGGTCATTTCAGCGTGCTCCGTCGTTCTTACTGCTGTTCAAAGCTAAATGCAGTGTTTTGATCAGCGTGTTAACAAAATGGCTAATCTTTGATCTATGGTCAGTCCGTCTTGGTCAGACCAATTCAGTGGCGTGGATTGTAGGCTAAATCTCGTCAATATCAAGCAAAATGTTACCATTGGTAACGAAATTTGATCAGGCGCCCGGAAAATGGGTAGAAAAGTTATACTGAGAGAGGGCAAGGTCGCCTGGACAGCCACAATCACTGCCACAACCACTAGTGCAATGACCACCGACTGAACCTGTGGCAGCTATCCAATTTTTAAACATGGGTGCATAGCCTGTGAGCCCTGTCGCAGCCGCTATTCATATTGATTTCGATTATCTGCGAACTATAATGAAAATCCGTCTTAACGCTTCAGACCCATGATCGAAAACACGTAATCAATTGTTTCACCCACCTGGCTCATCGCCTTGTTTGGAAACTACCAACTGGCACCGCGCTTATTAGTGGTGAAGGATTATGTCGTGCCAAGATCGCAATTTGTTAATGTTCGCTCACTCGGGTTTCAATATCCCGGCAGCGCAGCGTCTTTGTTTGAAAATTTTGATGTGCATTTTGATAGCGGTTTCACCGGTATCGTCGGCGCTAATGGCTCAGGTAAATCAACGCTGCTGCAACTCATCGGAGGAGAGCTAACCGCCGACTTCGGTCAAATCACAGGCACGGAAGGGTTGATTCATTGTGCTCAGCGTACAGATTTACCACCCGACCGTTTTGCTGACTTCCTCGACGGTCTGGACGGCAGCGCTTATCGTCTACGCGGACGACTGGGTATTGAGCATGATTTTCTCGAGCGCTGGCAGCATTTAAGTCACGGAGAAAGAAAGCGCGCCCAAATTGCCACCGCGCTATGGCAAGCGCCTGCCGTACTCACCATTGATGAACCTACAAACCACATCGATACGGCAGCTCGAAGTCTGTTACTTGATAATCTCAAACGTTTTCGCGGTGTTGGTATCATTGTTAGCCATGATCGTGCCCTGCTAGACGAGTTATGTAATCGAACGCTGTGGTTAGACGATGCTGAGCCTAGGCTTTATCTTGGTGGCTACAGCAAAGCCAGCAAAGAAAAGCAGCTAGATCATGATGCATTGATGCACGAGCGAGGCAACCTTCGGCGTGATCAAAAGCGCCTTGAAGCTGAAGTGTCGAGCCGCAAATCAAAAGCAGCTAGCGCCAACAAGCAAAGATCGAAGGCCGGCGTTTCCTCTAAAGATCACGATGCGAAATCAAAAATCGATCTCGCGCGGGTTTCTGGCAAAGATGGCCAGGCGGGTCGCCTGCTCAAACAAATGAGTGGACGCAAACAGCAATTGGATGAAAAGGTCGATTCATTACACGTCAAAAAGCAGAGAGACGTTGGTATCTGGCTGGAGGGTGCCACAAGTAAACGCAACAGTTTGCTTGACGTTGGACCTCTGGAACTCGAGCTAGGAGAATATCGAACGCTGGCAACCCCGAACTTAATTGTGCCACCCAATGCCCGCATTGCGATTACTGGTGCTAACGGTATGGGTAAGTCGACGTTATTAGCTGCGCTTAAAGGTAAGCTTAACGTACCAGACGATCATCTGATTTACATGCCGCAGGAAATTTCAATGGTGCAAAGTCAGAATATCTTAGTAAGTATTAAAGCATTGCCGAAGCAGCAGCTTGGCCAGCTTATGACCATTGTGAGTTGCCTAGGATCTGATCCGAAAAACCTATTGAGCACGTCCTTGCCAAGCCCCGGAGAAGTCCGTAAGTTAATGCTGGCGCTCGGCATTGCGAGAAGGCCTTGGCTGATTGTCATGGATGAGCCCACCAACCATTTAGATCTGCCGTCTATTGAGGCGCTGGAACAAGCGCTAGAGAGCTGCCCTTGCGGATTGATATTGGTAAGTCATGATGAGAGCTTTCTCAGTAAGCTCGCCACCACCTATTGGCATCTGAGCGAAACGGCCGCGGGTTCAGTGTTGATCGTGTCCTAGTTCAGGCGATGCATAGAGTAGGGTAGGCCAAAGATTCTTGGTTGCAGAACGGCTTATCAGCGATCAGACCGAAGTTTTTGGGCCAGTCAATGAGTCCCTTGACAAACATGAGCCTGTTGGTGGCCAACCATGTTGGCTAATCGTTGCTGAGTGCTAGCAACCCTTCAATAGACTCGCTGCCTGCGTATTCTTCGAACTCGGTTACCTTATCCCTCATCGCGATGAAGCACATGCGATCGGCGAGTTCGTTGCCTTCGACCCCAGAATGACCTTTGACATGAATGATGCTTAGGTCAGCGGGAAGTTGAACAAAACATGCGTACATTTTTTTGATGAGTTCAGCGTTTGCCAAGACTTCATTTTTGCCGCGAGTCCAATTTTTTCGTTGCCATCCCGCTGCCCACTGGGTCATGGCTTTTACCGAGTAAGATGAGTCGCTAAGTATTTGAACTTTGTTGCCCTGCTTGATCAAGCCATCGGCTAACTTCATGGCTTCAAAGAGGGCGTTTAACTCGGCGGTGTTGTTGGTACCCTGATGGTAGAGTCCGTGGTATTTTGCATTAATGTTGCCAGACCGATAAACAACGACACCGGACGCCGCAGGGCCCGGGTTCGGATCACAACCGCCATCACAGTATATGTGGATGTCAAAACGCTCGTCCAACTCAAAGGCTGGACGCTTTTTTGAGGTCTTCGATGATTTTTTAGCAACGATACTTTTCTCGGGTGCTTGGCTAAATGCTTCTTCGGCCAGTGCGCGTGTCTCAAAGCCTTTGTACTTTGCGCCCTTGTGACCCGCCACCGATGCCTGTGCGGTTGGCCAATCCTCAAAGATACCCGTCTGTCGGCCTTCCCAAATTACATAATATTTCTTTTTTGCCACTTTAATTTAATGCCTGGGATTGTTGTGGTGAGTCGGCGTAATGATAACAGTGTACGACACAATTTGTGGATAGAGATATCGCGCCGCGTGAGTGATGCGACCTTCAAGCGATGCTGGTTTGCTGTCTCCTCGCGAGAAACCTTTCCTCGGCCATTTGGTCCGCAATCACACTTGTTGGCATCTCAGTTGATTTCGCTCGATGAAAAATTGACGTTAACGTTGCGCCAATGGCGGTCACTTCCTTTCGTACCCGGTCGACATTTCGCTCACCAAGCTGTTGGTGATGTATGTCGATGATGCCACCGGCGTTGATCACATAGTCAGGTGCATAGAGGATGCCAAGCTGTCTAGCTGTCTCGGCCATGTCCGGTTTACTGAGTTGGTTGTTTGCCGCGCCAGCAATGATACTTGCGCGTATTTCCTGAATTGAAGTGCTATTGATCGCGCCGCCCATAGCACAGGGTGCGAAAACGTCGACATCAAGGCGATGTATTTTGTTTTTGTCAACGACAGTCGCGGCAAAGCGCTCTTTTGCTTCATTCAGGTTGTCCTCGTTAACGTCGGCGACATAAACCCTCGCGCCTGCCTGCGTTAACAGTTTTGTAAGGTGCATACCGACATTGCCAACGCCCTGAACAGCAACAGAAATACCTGCTAAATCCGAATGCTGCAACTGATGTTTTACCGCAGCTTTGATGCCTTCGAATGTACCCATCGCGGTGTAAGGCGAAGGGTCGCCATGAAATTCATGCGCGCTGTGAATTCCTGACACCCATTGGGTTGTCTCGCCCATGATGGCAAGATCAGCGACGCTAGTGCCGGAGTCCTCAGCGGAAATGTAACTGCCTTGTATCGAATCGATGAAATTTCCCATAGCGAGAAGCAACTCTTTTGATTTGTCTCTTCTGGGATTGCCGATGATGACAGCTTTGCCGCCACCGAGGGGTAACCCGGCAATGGCTGATTTGTAGGTCATGCCTTTGGATAGTCGTAATACGTCGGTAAGCGCATTATTTTTGTTGCTGTACGGATACATTCTGCAGCCACCGAGCGCGGGCCCCAGATTTTGATTGTGAATGGCGATGAAGGCACGTAAACCCGTTGCCTTATCTTCACGGTAAGCGACCATCTGATGTTGATCGTAATCAGGATGTTTCTTAATGGCTGAATCCGTTAGCTGTACCGAATTTTGTTGTCTCACGTTTGACTTGCTCCAGTGGTCTGGGTTTTTCTATGGCTTGGGGTCGCGCGCATTATGCTGCGTGTACAAGGTTAACAACGTCGAGAATTTCTCCTCTGATTTGCTTTAATAGTCTCTGTCGTTTTTGCTGTAGATGATCGATATGTTTCCGTTTAACGTGGCCATAACCGCGAATCTGCTCTGGTAAGCTCAGTAGTTCAATTGCCTGCTTAAAATTTCTTTGAGAGACATGTTTGATGACAGTTTCGATGTCAGCTTTGAAGTCTGCCATCACTTTTCTGTCTAGCTTCCTATCAGCGCTGAAGCCGAATAAGTCGAGTGACGTTCCCCTCAGGAACTTAAAGGGAGCGAGCAATTGGAAAGCGTATTTTGTGATCGACGGCATACGCCTTTTGACGGGTTGTCCATTGCCATCAACTTTCGCAAGCAGCGGCGGCGCAAGGTGATAGGTGATCTTGTAGTCACCTTCGAACACATGATCGATTTCTTGCTGGAAGCGTTTGTCTGTGTGCAATCTTGCGACCTCATACTCGTCTTTGTAGGCCATGACTTTAAAGAGGTATCGGGCGACGGCGATGGCGAGTTGATCTGCGGCGCCAACGGCGGCGTCCTTCTCGGCGACCTGATGGCAAATAGACCGATACTGTTGCGCATAAGATAAATTCTGATAATCGATCAGGCGGCGAGCTCTGTCCTCAATAATTTCTGCAAGAGTCTGCAGTGGCTTTTCGGTAGGGAGAACTTTGGCAATCTCGTTTACCGCAACCAGATTCGTTTTGGCCCTGCGTCCCCAGTTGAAAGCTGCGCGATTTAACTCAACCGCAACGCCATTCAATCCGATGGCTTCATTAAGCGCTTCGGCAGATACAGGTATCAAGCTTGATTGGTAGGCGTAGCCAAGTAGGAATAAATTACTGGCGATTGAGTCTCCGAGTAAATTAGTCGCAATAACTGAGGCGTCAATGAAACTGACTTTGTTTTTGCCAACCTCGTTATTAATCGTTTGCATCATTTCTTCGCGTGGAAAAACAGTATCTGGGTCGTTGATAAATGCAGCAGTCACTGACTCGGTAGCGTTGATGATCGCGTGTGAACGTTCCTCATTGACTTTTGCCATCGCCTCATCGCCAGCGGCCACCACGAGATCACAGCCGAGTAAAAGGTCCGCATCACCCGCGGGAATTCTCACTGCGTTAATGGCCTTTTGATTTAGCCCAACTCGAACATGGCTAACCACCGAGCCAAACTTTTGCGCGAGTCCAGTCTGGTTCATTGTCGAGCAGCCCTTGCCCTCAATGTGAGCCGCCATCGCGACAAGAGCTGTCACCGTGAGCACACCGGTACCGCCAATACCTGTTACCACAACGTTCCAGGGTTGCTGGTTGATATCGGGCAGCGTTGGTTCAGGGAGGGCAGGGAGATCGTCCTGATCTTGCTGGAGTGTGGTTTTTTTTAAGTTACCGCCTGTGACTGTAACAAAACTAGGGCAAAAACCTTTTAGACATGAATAGTCTTTGTTGCAGGCGCTTTGATCGATCAGGCGTTTCCTGCCGAGTTCGGTTTCAACCGGAACGACGGAAAGACAATTGGATTGAATGCTGCAATCTCCGCAGCCTTCACAAACAGCTTTGTTGATAAAAACTCTTACATTGGGATCTTCTAGTTCCCCTTTTTTTCGTCGTCTGCGCTTTTCTGCCGCACAGGTCTGTTCAAATATTAGAATGGTTGTGCCGGGGGTGTCTCTTAATTCTGTTTCGACTTGGATCAGATCGTCGCGGTGATCAAGTGAATAGCCTTGGAATGCACGAATGTTTTTGTGGCGACTCGGGTCGTCGGAGATGAGTGCGATTCGAGTGATGCCCTCACCACGCAGTTGCATGATCATTTGTTCGACAGACAAGTTGCCATCGACAGGTTGTCCTCCGGTCATTGCCACGGCATCGTTGTATAGGATTTTGTAGGTAATGTTGGCACCAGATGCGACTGCTTGTCGTATCGCGAGCAATCCAGAGTGAAAATAGGTGCCTTCTCCGAGATTCTGGAACACGTGTTTTGTCTCAGTAAACGCTGACTGGCCGACCCATGTGACGCCTTCGCCTCCCATCTGCGTGAAAGTTTCTGCTCGTCGATCTCCTTCTTCCCATGTCCCCATATAGTGACAGCCAATGCCGCCCAGCGTTCTGCTGCCTTCTGGTACCCTGGTGGACGTACTGTGTGGACAACCGGAGCAATAGTGTGGGACGCGGTCGAGTTTGATGCGAGGCGAGTCGAGCACCATTTCTTTGCGGTTGTAAAAGGCGAGCTTCTTGTTGATCGTATCGTCATTTGTGTCGTCGTGATAAAAGCGTTTTATTCTGCCGGCGATGGCGCGGGCGACCATCGCTGGCGTTAGTTCCGATATATTCGGTAGGAGGTCGCGACCTTCTTCATCAAACTCACCGATAACAGAAGGGCGTCTATCAACTGGCCAGTTGTAGAGTTGGCCTGTTAACTGGTCTTCTATGATTGAGCGTTTCTCTTCGACCACGAGTATTTCTTGCAGACCATCGGCAAACTCGTGGGTTGAAACGGGTTCAAGAGGCCAGCTCATGCCAACCTTTAAAACCCTCAACCCAATGGCGCCTGCCTTCCTGTCATCAATACCTAAATCTTCCAATGCTTGCATCACGTCTAAATAAGCTTTCCCGGTGGTAATAATACCGAGGCGTGGTTGTGTGCTATCAGTGACAATGTGATTGAGTTTGTTGACGCGAGCAAACTCTCTTGCTGCGTAAATTTTGAACTTGTTTAGACGAAGTTCTTGTTCAAGGGCTGTATCTGGCCAGCGGCCGTGCACGCCATCGGTAGGAAGCTGAAAGTCTTCAGGTATTGTGATGCTAACTCTGGCGGGGTCGATTTCGGCTGAAATGGCGGAATCCATGTTCTCGGTTATAGCTTTAAGCGCAACCCAGGCACCGGTATAGCGAGACATCTCCCACCCAAAAATACCGAGATCAAGCACCTCTTGCACGTTTGCTGGGTTCAACACAGGGATCGATGCGCCAATAAACATATGCTCAGATTGGTGCGGTAGGGTTGAGGACTTTGCTGCATGGTCATCGCCTGCGACAGCCAGTACGCCGCCGTACTTGGAAGTACCGAAGGCGTTGGCATGTTTGATCACGTCCATACTGCGATCAACACCAGGGCCCTTGCCATACCACATGCCGAACACACCGTCGTACTTGGCACCCCCAAAAAGGTTCACTTGCTGGCTACCCCAGACTGCGGTTGCAGCTAGGTCTTCATTCACGCCGGGTACGAATTTTATGTTGTGTTGTTTGAGGTAGTTGTCGGCTTTCCACATCGCCTGATCGACCCCGCCCAAGGGCGAGCCTCGATAGCCTGATATGAAGCCGGCCGTATTGATACCGCGTTCCGAGTCTCGTTGATGCTGCAGCATTGGCAATCGAACCAGTGCTTCTATTCCCGTCATGTATGCACGTGTTGTATCCAGTGCATATTTATCGTCGAGGGATATTTTGTGGCTCGCCCTGTTTTTGGCGGTATTGTTCGTTCTCAACTTCAACGGATCTACTCCGAAATATGAAGCCGTTATTGTAAGTGGCGCTGATAAGAAAATTTATGCTTTGTAATTCAATGATGTCTAATAAAGCGTAATTAATATTCGTATTATCAGTGTAATATGAATATATTATGCAAAAATATGTAATAGAGAGGTGTTTTGTGTCAGAGACAAAGACAGGGCTATCTAAGATTGACGTTCAGATTCTGACGCTTATTCAGCAGGATGCGAGCCTAACAACACAACAAATCGCTGATCAAATTAATATCTCTCAATCACCCTGTTGGCGACGAATTAGTCGATTGCAAGAAAAAGGCCTCATCACACGACGGGTCTCGCTGTTAGCGAGAGAGAAGCTAGGTATAGATGTTGTCGTATTCGCAACAATCAACTTGAGCGTCCAGGGTAGAAACAGTCTCGAAGAATTTGAGGAAGAGGTCAGTGTCTTGCCAGAGGTACTTGAGTGTTACACCATGGCCGGTACGTGGGACTACATGTTAAAAATCGTCACCAGAGACATAAGGCACTATGAGATTTTTGTTCGTGAAAAACTAACGAAACTAAAGCACATCGGCGAGGTCCATTCCCATATTGCTGTCACGGAGATAAAAAATACCACTGAATTACCACTTTCATCACAAGCTTAGGTTGATTTTGGTTGTTCTCAATCATTAAGTTGACGACAAAGTCAGGTTGTATTCTCCAAATATGTAACAGAACAAAGGGTGCTCAATCGTTTGTAGTATAGAACGTTATCAATAACCCTAACTGCATAAACGGTGTCCGGGATACATGGGTCGAAGGAAAATTTTGTGATTATTTATGCTTGTTACAGATCAGCCCAGCGGGTTCGGAATCGATTAGACATCCACAGGCAGATTTCCCAAATGTCAGCTAAGGGCTCTTCGGTATGAGGGTTAATCGCTTGATACGGCGGTGGTCCAAACTCTGGATTGATGGTCAGGAATGATCGGCCCTCTGCAGCGCGGGCTTCAATTATCCGGTCCCACCAGACTTCAAAACGCTTGGTCCACCCAAGCCCTTTACCAATTCTAGGGTCCGGCACCTGAGCGGCTTGCGGGCTGCCAACCCGAGCATGAATATGATCAGTTCGCTCGATTGCCAAATCCATCATTTCAGCATAGGGCGATAGTTTTAAGGGGTTTTCAGCAACATTAGTAAAGTGCGAAAAATCGGCTGTAATGCGTAACCAAGGCAGTGCTTCGAGGATCCGCTGTGTGGCCCATGGAGCATACAGACATCTCGTGCGATGGGTTTCAAAGACCACTTGTGCATCAACTTCCTCAGCCATATTTTTAACCTCGCTAAAAAAGCGAATGCTGCGCTCGAGGTCAAACCAGTCACGTCCGGGATGGCAATTAATCAGCAGTGGGCGAGTACGTTTTACCGCATCTAATTGCTGGCGAAATGCCGCCTCGTCGTCGCAAAACATCATGGCCACATAATCAAGACCGTGAAGCTCGAGGAGCTCGCCGAAGCTATCTGGGTCCATGCCAATCTGACTACATTCTACGCCGTCGTACCCGGCGGCGGCATAAGCTTCAAGACGGGCAGGCATGTCTCCGAGGTGTTCCATCCCCCAGTCACACTTGAGTAGTTTTAGTTCCATAACACCTCCGGTTTTCTAAACTGTCTCATGATTTTGATTCAGCTGGCTATTGATTTGTCATTTTTTTACCAGGTATGTTTACGGCGCCCTCACTTGTTGGTGCGCACCTAACCCTTGTCTGGATAATTAAAACAATGAAATATTCGATTGTCGTCTGCTGTCAAAATCAATTAGTCTCATTATCGTCTGTGTCGATGGTACTTCGATAGTGCCCCGTTGGTATTTATGGCGTTTACCTTTCAAAACTCTGCCCGTGGTCAGCTTGAGCAGATGGTTTTAGATGACCGATTTAAACTGCTAACGCAGTTACCGCTATTTGCGCCAATGGAAATAGGTTTAGGGCTGTTTGCTTATCTATTATTTTTCGGTAGCACCTGGTTGTATCTGGGGGGTTCCCTTCACGTTGCTGGGATGTTGTTGATCAATGGTTTTGCCATATATCTCTCGTTCACACCTTTGCATGATGCCACCCACAGAACAGTTTCTAGACATCGTGGGGTCAACGATGCGGTAGGCACGGTTTGCTGTCTATTGCTTCTGCCAGGGATTACGACACGGGTGTATCGTTACCTCCACCTTGAACATCATCGCTATGCTGGCAATTTGAGCAAGGACCCTGACGAGCCGTTTGTGTCTGCGCCAAATTGGGCGCTACCATTTGTGTTGGCTGGCTTAGATGTGCTTTGGGTCACATGGTATGTAAAGCATTGGTATGCTCGTCCGAATGGCGAACGGCTAGAGTTCGTGCTTGGCATCGTATTTTACATAAGTGTTCACCTCGGTTTTCTGCTCTCGCCCTATGCGCTAGAGTTTGTGCTGTGTTTTGTCATTCCCCAACGTTTAGGTCTATTTTACGTATCATGGTTTTTTGCCCACATTCAGCATGTCGAAGGTGTTGAATGGGAGATGGCGCCGCTTCAAACCACTTACAAGATTCAGGCGGGTTGGCTCTCCAATTTGCTGATGATGGGTCAAGCCACGCACTGCATTCATCACCTAGCGCCGTCGGTACCTTATTATCGTTATCATCTGGCCTGGGCCATTGGAAAACAGATCTTTGAAGCGGAGATCCCAACTCGAAACCTTTGGCGCGGGTCCCAATCTGAGTCAGCGCTGTCCTTGGGTCAGATGGAAGAAATATCTGATCCCGAGCAGTCTGCACCCGTTGTTGTGCTCAATCGCGCTTTTCAAGCTGAGATTAGCAGTACCGGAGATGTGCTTGAGGTTGCCGCAGATCAATCATTGATTGATGTGTTACACGAACATGGGTATCCGGTGATGTGCTCCTGTACTCAAGGGGTTTGTGGATCATGTCTAACGCCTGTACTTGACGGCGAACCGGAGCATCGAGATGTCATCCTATCGGAAAAAGATAAAGCCCGAAATGACTACATGACGGTGTGTGTTTCACGCGCTAAAGGTGACCGGCTCGTCTTAGATTTGTAAATTGCCCCTGCCTTCGAATACGGACGCCTGCCGAGCATCGCTCATGCTAAGACGTTCCGTGTCACTGTCCATGACAAAAAATTCCGACTGAAGTTAAAGCGAATCAACCAGCCTGAAT
>ERZ1046148.859-NODE-859-length-16864-cov-9.294128_pt1 | contig 16864 bp, 19 predicted proteins | sample MGYA00383090_ERZ1046148 | MGnify/ENA primary metagenome ERZ1046148 (study PRJEB29581, sample SAMEA5548360) | metagenome | biome: marine; feature: coastal; material: water | depth 25 m | study: Short-term variability in the microbial, nano- and picoplankton... | reverse complement strand
TGGAGTAGAATGTCACCAAACGGCAAAAAGTCTATATGGAACAAAGAATACGAAAGTACATTTAATTTAATAAAATGGATGTATGATACCTTAGGTACTAAGCCTAAACTTAGGATAGAAGGAACTAACGTAGATTTTTATACAAACGACTCTAGTGTATTTTCTTTACTGGAAGATGTTGCCACTTATGTATATGAAGTTGATCTAGTCAATCCTAAAATTAAATCAGATGAGATTGAATGTGATAACTTTCCACTTGACAAATATCAATATCGTGTTATACTTAAAGATAAGTGTAGACAAAACACATTAACAACAAACGTAATAACGGATTTAAATGAGCAAGGAGTTATCAAAGTTACTGATAGAAGGTTAGCAGAAATGACAAAAACTAAACCCGGAGGACATTGGCCTATAGGGGATTGGTTATACGTTGAAGATGAATACAACCTAACATTAGTAGATTTAGCACTTGGGGAATTTATTTCTAGAGTTATAAAATATGTAAAGAAAGAACAAAAATGAAAAAGAATCTATGGCTTAAATTTTTAAATACCCAACTAGTAAGACCCGGTACAAGAGTATACGCTAAAGTGAAGTCAAAGGGCTTTAGTTTAGAAAACATTGAAATTATGAAGGAATTAAGCGTCACAGACACCAATGCTGACGGTGGTATAGGACACTTTGTAAGAGATCATAGGGAAAACTTTACTTTTAACTACTGGAATGTAGTAGAAGTTGATAGTATGACTCCAGAACGTTTGGCTAAAGCATACAAAATTAAATAAATAAGTAAAACAGGAAAGCACAATGCCAGCAACAGCAACAACAATTATAGCGACAACAACACACGGTACCTCTACAGGAAACTATGACGGTAGCTCTGTAGCATTTCAAAGCGTCTCAGCAAAAGGAGATGGCTTCTACGGTTACAGTGACGGTTTACATACAGTAAGTTGGCAGTTAACTGGATTTACTGGTAAAATTACAATACAAGCAAGTTTAGTAGAAACGCCAGTAGACACTGATTGGTTTGATGTAACATTAGTTGACCCAGCAGGAACGGCTAGTGGCACCTTACAAACATACACAACAGAATCTTCACACAAAGCATATAACTTTACAGGAAACTTTGTAAACGTTAGGGCAAGTATAACAGATTTTACAGCAGGCACTATTAACAAATTGAGGTTTAATTACTAATGAAAGACCAAATAATAATGTTATTGATAGGAATTTTAATCGCCTTAGGTGGTTGGAATCTTACACAAACATTTAGTTTATCAACTACTCAAGCAGTAATTGACGATAAGGTTGATAAGTTAGAAAGACTTACTGAGAAGTTAATAGACCAAGTAGATGATATGAAAGATATGGATGAAGATATTATTGAGCAACACGAAAATTTGTTTAGACAATTACAGGAAGGAAATAACTCAAGCAGTAGTTATTCATACAACTAATGGTAAATTGGATTAAATTAGATTTAGGACATGAACCTACAGTACAAGAGGAACGTATCTTTGCTGGTGCTATTGCTATGGTATTAGGTAAAGGCTTAACAGAAAGCACAGACGATTGGCACATTGACGTATTAGAAAGTGCTTTAGGCTGTAAATTTAAAATAGCGTTTACAGAAGATGAGGCTAACAGACTAGCCAATGTATTATCAAAAACTATCCCAGAACACACATTAGAAATTTCAATTTAACTAGGTAATCAATGTTCACAGATGAACAAGCAAACACTATACAAAAAAGTTTCGTAGCAATTTGTACACCGTGCTATGGTGGTCAGGTTACAGAGAAGCACTATGTTAGTATGATCTCATACACTATTGCTTGTATGAAAAATAATATGACATTTAGTGTTGAAACAATGGCTAATGAAAGTCTTGTTACTAGGGCAAGAAACAATCTTGTAGCAAAGATGATGTCAAATCCTAAAACAACTCATTTAATGTTTATAGATGCTGATGTAGGATTTGATCCTGAATCAGTGTACAAACTTATAGCACACAACAAAGATGTTGTAGGCGGAATATATCCTAAAAAAACATTTGAACCTGATTACGTTTTTAATCCAAGCGAAGGTGCTGAACGTGACGGCGATTTACTAGAAGTTGATGACATTGGAACAGGCTTTTTACTAATCAAACGTGAGGTTATTCAAAAGATGTTTGATAGTTTTCCTGATCTAAAATATAGAAATAGTATCAATATTGATAATGAAGCAGAGCCTTTTATGTATGCTCTATTTGATACGCTTATAGACAAGAAAACAGATACTTATTTGTCAGAAGATTATACATTTTGCCAACGCTGGAGAGAATTAGGCGGCAAGATATATGCTGATACTAGTATTCCTTTATCACATACCGGATATTATTCATTTCAAGGTGACATAGCCTTGCTTCAAAAAAACTAAATACAGTATAACTGGAGTAACTTAATGGCTAATAAGATTATAGCAATATATGGTGGTAGATTCCATCCATTTCATAAAGGACATAAGGCTGTCTATGATAGTATAGCCAAGAAGTTTGGAGCAGATAATACATTTATTTGTACAAGCGACAAAACAGGTCCTGGATCTCCGTTTACATTTAAAGAAAAACGTGCTATGATGTTACTGGCTGGCGTGCCTAGTAAGGCAATTAAACAAGAAATATCGCCGTACAGACCTGAGAATACACTATCAGGTGTTAGTCCAGACACAGCAGTTATATTTGCCATAGGGCAAAAGGACATGGACGAAAACCCAAGGTTCAAACCAGGTCTTAAGAAAGATGGAACCCCTACATATTATCAACCAATAGAAAACAAAAAAATTAAAGAACTAGAAGGGTATGAGGAGCACGGATACCTAATAGTAGCACCTACTGTTAATTTTACAGTATTAGGTTCTCCGGCTTCTTCTGCTACACAACTAAGAGCACAGTATAAAACACTAGACGATGAACAAAGGAAAGAGTTTATAACCGATTTATTTGGTTCGTACAACGATGTAATTCAGCAGGTACTGGATACACGTCTAGGAAACGTAGTTGAAGAACAACAAATAAACGAATGGGTATGGGTATTACCAGCATTAGCAACAGCGGCCAGAGTTGGTGGTCCTGCTTTGTTAAAACTATTATCAAAAGGAGCCAGTAAGACGGCACCAGTGGCTACAAAAGTAGCAGGAAATACAGCAAAGGCAATAGTTAAAAACCCTGGAACAACTTTAAAATGGGCTGGAGCAGGATATGTATTTAAAAGTGTATATGATGTAGTTGAAATGGTAAAAGACTATGTTGGCGATTTATTGGACAACGAGGCTATTGAAACTTTTGCTAACATTGTATGGAAATACAAATTACCAGTAGCGGCCGTGATAGCAGTATTATACGGTGGCAAGAAACTTAAAGACTATATAGATAGCGACCCAGAAACAACAACAGAACGAAAATTAAGCGGCGGAGAGAAACGTAGCAAAGAAGCAAACTTTAAGAAACTAAAAAAACATAAAGGCGACTTTGAAAAACGTTATGGTAAAGATGCTGAGAGTGTAATGCATGCCGTAGCCACCAAAAGGGCAAAAGGTGAATCTGTTGAAGAAGAAACTCCATTTGGTATGCTAAAAAGAAAAATGGCGCCAGTTGTAAACAGACGTGGATATAGAAATGCCGCAGAAAGACTACACTCAGTATTACTAAGAAAGAAAAAAGAAAATGACGGCAAACCGTTTCGACATGCTTTAGGTTGGTATGCTTCTAATATTGCTAGTGGATTTAAAGACATAGATACTAAACCATTAATAAGATTTTATATAGACAACTTTGACCCAGTAATGACAGAAGGACTTTCACCAGCCGCGGCCAGAGCCGCTAGGTTGAGAAGAAAAGCCGCTTACTTACAAAAGACAATGGCAAAGTATAGACAAGCATCTCAAATGGGAATGGATCCTGCTAAGGTAAACCAAAGAATAGATACACCGACATTAAAGAAAGAAGATAGAGAAGATAGAACTGATGTTGCTGACAGACTTGCCGACTTGGCAAATTCTCAAATTACAGGTTATTTTTCTTCTGAAGATGAATTACATGATTTTATGTATAGTGAATTAACTTCTGATGAAGATTACCACGATGGCGGAAAGACTGTAGATTGGGCTATGGGTCGAGTCAACGATGATGTAAAAGGATGGCTGTTCAGAGAAGCAATAGTAACACCTGACTCACCTAACGATGAAGATGGCAAACTAGCAGGCGGAGTTAGTCCACAAATGATTGCTAAACAACTTCCGGGTGTAGCAGACAAACAACAGTTGCTACAAGTATTAATGAAAATGAAACGTGGTGATACAAAGTATTCACGTAATCAAATGATTGCGGCCGCAGATGCTTTCAAAGAATTAATATCAAAAGACCCAGAAGAAACACAAAAAATAATGATGTTATTAAAAAAGATTAAGGCGGAGTCAACGTACCAATTTGAAGATGTAAACTTCGATACTGTATAAGGAAGTTAAATGAAGTTCAATGAAGTAGATAACAAACAGCCTGTAGTTTATGTAGACATGGATGGTGTACTAGCAGACTTCTTTGGCTCTTGGGCAAAGATGGTAGGTGTTAAAACTTACAGAGATATCCCCCAAGATAAAGTCAATGCTACACTTAATAAAATGATTGGTACAGACTTTTTTGGTAAGTTAGAAAAATTCCCTACAGCAGATAAATTACTCCAATTAGTTGTAAATCGATTTGGGTCGTATAGTATATGTTCTTCCCCATTGAGAAACGATCATGAAAATAGTAAGAAGCACAAAATTGATTGGATTGGCAGAAAGTTAAAAATTAAACCTACAACTACTCTTATTGTAGCAAACAAAGATAGGTTTGCTAAACAATCAGATGGCACCCCTAACATATTAATAGACGACAGAGGACTTAATATTGAGAACTGGCGTAAAGCAGGTGGCTTCGGTATTAAGTATCAAGCAGATGAGGATTCGCTGTCTGTAGTAGAAAAAGGATTAGATGAATACAAAGAACAATTCCTAAGCGAACGCGGGCCAATGGGCATTAACGGACTAACGTATGGCGGATTTAGGAGACCTTTAAAAATAAAAAAGTCCACTCCGGGCAAACTAAGATACCCAAAGCCTAAAGGTGCCAAGATGGCCCACAGAGCCAGTTCAGGGCACGGGCTAAGTTACAAAAAGTATGTAAGAAAAGTATACGAAGATGTTACACCACAAGACTTAAAACAAATAGAAACTTATGCTGATAAACTATTTTCTAAAGTAGGTATTGATGTAGAATTTACTAGACATTTTTTAGATAGAGTAAATGATGAAAGAAATGAAAAGCCTATTACACCTGCAGAACTAACACGATTATTTAAACAAGAGTACAAGTATTGGGCAAGACCAATTGCTCAAATGGGACCAGATGCTGAAGCAGTAATGAAAGATATGAGAACAGATGTTAATGTTCCTTTTGCTTTAGTATGGGATAAGAATAACAAAGAATTAGATCTTGTTGCTAAAACAGTAATGAGGAAAGCAGACTTTAAAACCTCTAACAAAGAGTTTACTGTTGAAAGTGAAGAACTAGATACTGAAGGTTTTAATAACATAATGAATCCAGCGTTAGAAAAATTAGATAGCGTATTCAAAAAGAACAAGTTTGAAATAAGAATAGTTGGTGGTGCTGTTAGAGATATTGCTTTAGGTAAAACACCTAAAGATATTGACTTGGCATCTGATGCTACTCCAGACGAAATGGTTGCTATACTAGACAAGGCAGGTATTAAACATAAGCCTACTGGAATGGAACACGGAACTCTTACAGCAATCATTGATGGTGAAGGATATGAAATTACAACGTTAAGAGCAGACACTAATACAGATGGTAGACATGCTGATGTAGAGTTTATTCGTAACTGGAAAGAAGATGCTAAACGTAGAGACTTAACTTACAATGCTATGAGTTTAGACTTTGATGGCAACTTGTATGATTACTTTGAAGGTATGGACGACTTACAAGATAAAGTTAGTAAGTTTGTCGGTGATCCAGTAGAACGTATTAGAGAAGATTACTTAAGAATATTAAGATACTTTAGATTTCAAAGTAAACTAGAAAGTCCTACTTGGGATAAAGAAACATTAAATGCTATTAAAGATAATACTAAAGGGTTACCTCAAGTTTCTGTAGAAAGAATATGGCAGGAGATGGGTAAACTATTAGTAGGACATAGTGTAATTCAAACATTGTCTTATATGTCAGCAACTAGTGTTGATAAAGTAATAGGATTAGACACAGACAAGATAGCAAGACTAACAGATATAAAAGGCAATACAGATCCTGTAATAGCATTAGCAGTTTTAGTTGATGATATATCTATTGCTAACAAATGGAAATTAAGTAATGCCGAAGCACAAGATTTAAAATTTTATACAACTTACAAAAATAAAAAACTAACAAAAGAACAAGCAGAGCATTTAGTTATTGATGGCTATGACAAAACAAAAGTTAGTAATTTATTAAAGATACAGAGCAATGAAAAACTAGCAAACTATATAGAACAATTTACAATGCCAGAGTTTCCTATAACAGGAAAAGACCTTATACAACATGGCATGACACCTGGTCCTGGACTAGGTGCTACACTAAACAAATTAAAAGATTTGTGGAAAGACAACAACTATGATTTATCAGCAGACGATTTATTAAATGCTGTAACTACAGAGTCTAAAAGTTTTGCTATGAAACGTATGGCAGACATGTTAGACTTAGATGAAGGTGTTGGAATTATAACACCATATAATACGACTAAAGATGTTAAGCCAGGCGAGACATCAAAACAGGCTAATAAACTTGGACTACAAGTAAAAGGTGAAGGACAAGTTGCCCTATTACGAAGGAGTTGGGAAAATGAAAAACGAGGAACTAAAGCATGAACCAGTATCGATTAACAACTTCAGGAAGAAAGGAAACTTTAAATACAGAGCATTACGTTATTTAGGCTTTACAACAAGGCCAGATTTAACTAGAGCAGAATTAAAAGTACTTAGAGCGAAAGCAAAAAAGATAAAAAAAGCAAGTCGCAGGGAAGATAGAAGTATTAATAGCAAATTATTAAAAAGGTTTTTCATTTAATTAATGGATAAGTAAATATACTATGAAAATAAAAGATATTATAGAAACAGCAACAGCAGGTGCCACAGCAAGTGGTAATATTGCTTCTGTTGTAAATCCACATATTGCTATTGGTGACAAAGCACAACAGAAAAGTTATGCGGGTTCTCCAGGTAAGATGGGAAAACCACCTAAACATCCTAAACCTAAGAAACAAAAACCCACAGATAATGCTTTAAACATGACAGGTACTAGTATATTTGGTGGTCCAATGGTTAAGAGATAATAATACAATTTAAATAAATAACTTAAACAACTAATTAATTCGGGGTTAAACAATGAGAGCTAAACAAATAATCGTAAAAGAAGACTTATCCATGGACACTCGTGTAATGGAGACAGACCACGAAGTACAAATGGCTAGGGCAGATTTATTTAAACTAGCAAAGTACTCCGTTGAACTACATAAACTACTTAAAAACGTATCAGAAGAGCAAGGACTTGAAGGTTGGGTACAGGCTAAAATTACTAAAGCCGCTGACTATATTTCAAGTGTGAAACACCATATGGAAGCAAACCCAAGTGATATTGAACTTGCTATAGATATGGGAGCACCTACTCCACCTATGGGAGAGCCTGATCCAGCAGAGGGTATGAACGAACTTAAACAAGAATTTTCAGATGATGATATAAGAAAAGCAATAGCGATTGCTAATCATCCTGAATTTAAAGGAGGCAACCATACAGGTGCTTCTAACAAGATTAACAGCATGAAGCCAGGATTAGCAGACCATCCAAAGGTTGCTAAAGCATTACAACAGGCTAACGAAAACAAAGGAGACAAATAATGGATAATTCATTTTCTAGTTTAGTAGCCAAATTAAATCAAATGAGCGAAACTGGCGAAACAGCACAAAAGCATAAAGAAATTAAAGTAATTAAAAAAGCAAAGCAAAGCATCAAAGAAAAAAAACATAATGACCCAGATGTTAATGCTATGGCTAATTTACTTGAATCAATTGACGAGTCCAAACCTAATCATTTATTAGGTAGAGAAAAGACAAAATCCGTACCCAGCGGCGAAACAGATGGAACAACTAAGAATGCTAACAGAGGTAAACTTGTTGGTGAGGACATAGTTGACGAAGATTTAATTGCTGACCTCTCAAGTCAATTTAGAGATTTAATTGCTCCACAAACGGCAGTAGCAGAAGAAGAGCCAACAGAAGCAGTTGGAGAATTTGCTGAACCATTATATACATTACAAGACGAATTAGGTCTTGAAGATAATGTTTTAGTTGATGAACTTGCTCGTTGGATGGACGGACAAGACATTAAAGAGTTTGTTGATAGTTTCCGTAGACACCACGACATGGATCCAATAGGAAAGTCAAAGAGAGGCCATTGGCCTGATGATGAAAAATCTGAAGGTGAAGTAACCGAGACACACGAAGAATGGGGTCCAAGAGGAAGAGAATTACAAGAATTAGTTGATAGTTATTGGGACTCACTTCCTGAAAATATGCAAGATGAATTAAAAACTTTTTATAATGGAACAGACGAAGGTGTTGCGGCAACAATAGGTCAAGGAATTGATTCTGCTGTAGCAGGTGCTGGTAAGATGGCAGTTAAAGGTTTAAAGAAGGGTGCTAAGAAATTAAGTAAACTAGGAAGTAAAAATACTTCTACTTCATTTGATGGCAAAGGTGGTTCAAACACTACTACAACATATAACGAAAAGAAAAAAGATCACGACGGAGATGGAGACATTGACGGAGACGATTACATGGCCGCTAAAGATAAAGCAATTAAAAAGGCTATGGGCAAAAAAGAGGGCAAGTAAATGAAATTTGGTGACATACACGAAATAAACTCAGTACTACAACAAATACAAAACGAAGAAAAAACTAAAGTAGTTGAATCTTGTGGTTGTGGTTGTGGCACAAAAGAAGAATGTACTTGCGGCCCAGAGTGTTCAAGTTGTGATTGTCATAGCGAGTCAGTTAAAGAAAGTGACGCTAAACCAATTTATGATTTAGTCGGCTCATTAGGAGCAGGTAAAATTGAATTAGCAGACAACCCTATATTTCATGACTTAGTTCGTTTCTTAGATGCTGATACTATTGAAAAGTTTGTTGCAGATTTTAGAAAGAATATGGCTAATGAATCCGAAGCGGATGACCTTTATCATAACAATGTCAAAAAAGTAGGGCAAAAGAATTACAATGATTATAAAGGTATTCAACTTCATAATTTAGAAAAACAATTAAACCAAGTTTTTAAAACACTTTTAGCATTAACAGACATAGAAGATAAAGATAATAGTTCAGATATGGTTAATGATCTTAGAAATATGCATGGTGCTTTATCAGATCTTAAAGATGCTCATAATAATGCTTTTGAAAAACTTAATACAGGACGCCATCGTACAGAATCAACTAACGAGGTAGCACAGCACGGAACTACTGAATATTACAGAGAACTAGACAAAGGACAACTTAACCATACTCATTCAATATTAATGAAAACTATAAGCCAATTAGAAGTAGCAATTAATCAAAGATCAAAATTTGGTAAAGAATTAATGGGTAACGGAGATAGAGCAGGAACTGGACATTTACAAAATATGTTAGATAAACTAAAAGTAATATCTAGTGAATGGGAAGAAGAATCTAAACTGTACGGAAATTAAAAATGAGAGCAAAAGATCTAATAAACGAAGGTTGGGCTAGACTTCCAGATATGGATAGAGAAAAGTATCAGCCACGTGATGGACTAGAAGGTCCTATTATGACACGTTCAGGTAAAGTAGTTTATTATGATAATGTAGAAGGAAAGTACTACGATCCAGATACAGATATGTACTTAACATATGACGAATGGAAAGCATTTGACCCTGAACTACCTATTAAGAATGAAGACGATTTTGATGCTAAAGGCCTTGAAGGCAAAGCATTAATGCAATTATATAAAGACAACGAACATAACAATCAGCATTCAGAAAACAATTTATTATTAGCAAAAGCATTTGGCACACCTAAAGAAATTAAAATGGTAGAACTAGTTCTTGCTAAAAACAAAAAACAAGGATACACAGACACTATGGATAGTGAATGGATGTATCATAACATCAACAAAAGATATTACCCACAATTAGTAAAAGGGGCACTTGGCGAATCTTATGGCATTATAGTAGGCATGGACTCTGAGGATAAGGACGAACAAGACAACAAAACTAAAGCACAAGTTAAAAATAAAAAACCTTATGCTAAAACAGAGAGTATATTTGATGAGTAACATAGTAAAAGAAATGAACACTTACATGAAAATGGTAAGTGATAACATGATTAAAGAAAAGTCGTATCAAAGTGTACACGACATACTTCAAGCACACCCAAAAGAAGTTGCTTTGTTTAAACGAAGCCCAGAAGATTTTGATTTATCAAATCACCCAGAGTTCTATCAAGATTTATTTGACTTGTATAGTAACTCTGGGGATATGCCTTATGGTACTATGAAAGCCAGAGACGGTGATCCATATGAATGGATACAAGATCAGTTAATGGATGAAATACTAGGCAAAGATAACGACTTTAATCCTCATAGCGGTTCAGACTATGACGATGACACAGGTGTTGAATACCAAGACGACAACGACTGGGGCGGATACGACAGTTTTGAAAGTAAAGTATCTAAAGACCTAACAAATTAAATACCCATATAACTCATGCCCTTTTATACCGAACGTATCACTATATATAAAAAACCAAAACCAAAGTGGCCCTATGTGTTAGCCATTCTTATCACATTATTAGTAATATACAGTTTATCTAACTAATTACTAATATGCTCAACGAAGAATTAGCAACTCGCAAGAATACATCCTATGCTCCTAAACTAGGAGACAAATATCCTTTAGATAGTCCAACACAATGTCAAAAAGGCACCAAATGGTGGGCAAATCACATATGGCAAGATTTTGATTACACCTACAACGAAGACGGCTTTAGACAAACAGGACCTTATCCAGATGCTGACATAATTGCTGTCGGTGATAGTTTTACAGAACACCATGGTGGTCCTGAATGGGAGGCATGGCCGCAACACATTGGTAAGCCTGTTATTAACTTAGGCATGGACGGTGCTGGTAACGACACTATTGCTGATATTGTTGAGTGGGGTGTGGACAAGTTTAAGCCTAAAACTGTATTAGTAATGTTTAGTTACTTACATAGATATAATTTGAACGGTAAGTTTTATGCTAACGATACTAGTCATGCTAGATGTCAAGAACGTATGATATATAATTTTAACAGAATAACAGAGTATACTAAAGGGTTAAACTTTCACTATTGCTTTATACCTGATAAACTTTTAATTAGACAAGGTGCTACACGATATCGTGGACACAAGCGACAATCTTCAGTACAAGATAAAGATATAATGTGGCTAGATAAAAACTTTCCTGATCGTATAAGACTATTTCCATTGTATACCGCTAGCGGATCACTGTTTGAATGGGATTATGCCAGAGACGCCCATCACTTTGGTCCTGATACTGTTCGTCGTATTGGATACTATTTTCGCTCACTTGTATAAATACACATGAAGCGTAACGAATTTACCCTAAAAGGTTGATTAGAGTCGCGAATTAGTGGTAGTAGGGTGGCGAAAGTCACACATCATGTACCTACAAGTATTGAATATTTCATACATGCCGTTAGTTTGTAGTTTCTGGAAGTCGAATACTAGTTAAAAACTTCGTCACCCGTTCAAGAGCTACCCAGAACGAAATTGGGTAAACAAATAATGTAAGGATTCTTTGGACTGATTAAGGAAACGGTAGCTCACTTCACCCTAATTAACAAATTACTTGCTTTTAGATTGTTTTACTTTTTTCGTTTTTCTAATATGCGGAACAAATAATGGAGCAGGAACTAAGTCACTTAAAAACTCTTCTTTGTCCTCAACCATCTTAAATATAGCATCTCCCCAATATATAACATCGGGTCTATGTTCTTTTAATGCTTGTCTTTGATCAAAATTTGAAAAGTTTGTATGTAACACAATTTTAGCACCTGAGTACATTAAAGGAAGAATAGTATCTACTAGTTGGTCAACTTGATGTTTTGTGTCGTTTTCAATATATGCTACAGCCGGCATATCTTCTTTACTAATAATACCACTGCTTAGTTTAGATAAAGTAAATTTTCTTTCCTTTTTGTCTTTATGCTGAATTAAAGTATGTGTTGATGGTACTTTTTTATTTGGATATATGTACTGATTATTCATGCCTTCAAATCTTCTAGTAAACAACAAACGTACACAGCCTTCGCCACTAGTATATCTACCGCCTTCCATACACATGTCGCCATCGCCTACCATTAGTACAGTTGGCTTAACTTTGTTGTACCATGCTTTAGTTAGATTATTAGCATTATCAAAATAGAGAGTATGTCCGCATTTAGCCGCGGCGAATATAATAGCCAATGTATTAATTCCTGTATGCCCTTTAATTGCTATAAGTTTTTTACTAAGATCGTATTTGATATTTGGCTGATCACCAACTTTGTTTATATTTGTTCCAGATACTATCATTGTATTGAAATAGTTTGCCCAATAATCAATAACAGAAATGAACCTGTTTCTATCTACCCAATTTCCGTCGTCTTGTACGATTTTGAACTTTCCAAAGTCATCGATGTTAAAACTCATGTATAATTCTCCGTTTGATTTATACTAGTAATTATCTAGAAAAGAACTTGACTTCTATAGAAAGTGGTAGTATAATGTAATGAGTTATAACTAAATTAACCTTAAGGAGAAAGTAATGACATCTGATAAAGTATTCAATCAAGACGAGAAACTTAAACTAACCCAAATTATCAATGAGGGTATGACAGTAATGCAAGAAGTAGAAGATTTAAATGCTGGCCTAAATGAAACAGTTAAGGCCATTGCTGAAGAATTTGAAATTAAACCAGGCGTACTTAAAAAAGCAATTAGAACAGCACACAAAGGAAACTTTGCTGAAGTTAGCACAGATCAAGACTTGCTAGAAACGATCCTAGCAACAGTCGGTCGTGCTTAATGGAAAATATTAAAAAGTTTTGGATCAACTCATACACAAGTGATAAGACAGCATTTGGATTTGAATTAATAAGTTTTGTGTTTACTGTTGCGGCCAGTTTAACATTGGCCTTAACAGCACTAGACCCTAATATGAAACTAATATATCCTTTTTTCTTAGTTGGATCTAGTACACAATGCTATGCTTCAATGCGAAGAGGAGCGGCATGGGTAATGCTACTAACTGGATGGTTTGTATGTGTTAATGTATTCGGATTCTTAGTAGCCATGGCATGGATTTAGATAATTATTATAACAGGAGCAAACATTAATGTATGTAGACGCTTTCTTTGATCGACAACGAGATAGAATTCATATCGTTGAGCGTGACAAAAATCAACAACGACAATATTACGAGCATCAAGCAAAGTATGTAATGTACTATGACGACCCTAAGGGTAAGTTCAAAAGTATATATGGCAATCCTGTTAGTAGAATTCAATGCCGTAGTAATAAAGATTTTAGACGTGAAAAAGCACTTCATGTAAATGTTAAAACATACGAATCAGATATGAATCCTGTATTTCGTTGTTTAGAAGAAAACTATCTCGGACAGAACGCTCCAAAACTACAAATAGCATTTTTTGATATTGAGGTTGACTTTGATGTTAGTAGAGGATTTAGTCCACCTGAAGATCCGTTTAATCCAATAACAGCAATTTCAATATACTTACAATGGGCAGAACAACTAGTTACTTTACTAGTGCCGCCTAAAGGAATGAAGCAAGATGATATTGATAAAATATCAAGCAAGTTTGAAAATACATTTGTATTTGATAAAGAAGAAGACTTACTTAAAACTTTCTTAGACTTAATAGAAGATGCTGATGTATTAAGTGGCTGGAACAGTGAAGGTTACGATATTCCGTATACTGTTAATCGAGTTAAACGTGTACTAAGCAAAGATGATACAAGACGCTTTTGTTTGTTTGGACAGTTTCCTAAAGAACGTAGATTTGAAAGGTTTGGTAAAGAACAAGTTACATATGATTTAATAGGTCGTGTACACATGGACTATATGCAACTGTATAGAAAATATACCTATCATGAAATGCATTCTTATTCTTTAGATGCTATTAGTGAATACGAACTAGGTGATCAAAAAGTACCGTATACAGGAACGTTGGATCAGTTATACAATAATGACTGGGAAAAGTTTATTGAATATTCTAGGCAAGATACAATGCTACTTCATAAACTTGATACAAAACTTAAATTTGCTGATTTAAGTAACGAACTAGCACACTCTAATACTGTGTTAATACAAACAACAATGGGTGCTGTTGCTGTTACAGAACAAGCAATCATTAACGAGGCACATGAACAAGGCTTTGTAGTTCCAGACAGAAAACGACACGAAGGCAATACACAAGCCGCAGGTGCTTATGTGGCATATCCTAAAAAAGGATTACATGATTGGATTGGTGCTATTGATATTAATTCACTATATCCAAGTGCCATTAGAGCATTGAATATGGATCCAGCAACTATTGTAGGACAACTTAGACCTGATTACAATGACGCTCACGTTAATGAAGCATTAGGTAAAAAGAAGTCATTTGCTGAAGCGTGGGAAGGTAAGTTTGGTAGTACAGAATATCAAATGGTTATGGACCAAGACAAAGTAGATGAAATTGTTGTTGAATGGGAGAACATGCCCAATGAGATATTAACAGGCGCTGAAGTATATAAAAAGGTATTCTTAGAAGGTAAACCTTGGATACTAAGTGCTAATGGTACAATATTTACATGTGAGAATAAAGGTATTATTCCTGGACTACTAGAGCGTTGGTATAAAGAAAGACAAGACATACAAAAAGTTAAAGCGGCCGCAACAACGCCAGAGGAAAGAGCATTTTATGACAAGCGACAACTAGTTAAAAAGATTAACTTGAATAGTTTGTATGGTGCTATTCTTAATCCAGGCTGTAGATTCTTTGATAAACGTATTGGACAAAGTACAACACTAACAGGCAGAACTATTGCTAAGTTTATGAGTGCTAAGACTAACGAAATGATAACAGGTAAATTTGATCACAGAGGCGACAGTATTATATATGGTGACACTGACTCTGTATACTTTAGTGCTTGGCCAATAATTAAAGATGCTGTTGAAAAGGGTGAAATGGAATGGGGCAAGGATATGGCTGTTAAACTATATGACAACATATCTGAGAGAATGAATGTAGAATTTCCAAAGCATATGAAGGAGGCCTTTAATTGTCCTCGTGCTAATGGTGAGATTATACAAGGCGGCAGAGAAATAGTTGCTGAAAAAGGATTATACATTACAAAGAAACGTTATGCGGCATTAATATATGACTTAGAAGGAACACGTTTAGACCAACATGGTAAACCTGGCAAAGTAAAAGCAATGGGTTTAGATTTGAAACGTAGTGATACACCTAAAGTAATACAAGACTTTTTGAGTGATATTTTACTAGGTGTTTTGACAGGTGATGAGCGTGAAGCAGTAGTTGAAAAAATTAGAAACTTTAAACAAGACTTTAAACATAGGCCTGCTTGGGAAAAAGGTTCGCCTAAACGTTGTAATAATTTAACAAAGTTTACTGAACAAGAAAGACGTGAAGGAAAAACAAATATGCCTGGTCATGTTAGAGCAAGTATGAACTGGAATGTATTGTGTAGAATGAATCATGACAAGTACAGCGAACAAATTATGGATGGTCAAAAAGTAATTGTTTGTAAACTAAAACCAAACCCATTAGGCTTTGTAAGTGTAGCATATCCTACAGACCAACTACACTTGCCACAATGGTTTAAAGACTTGCCATTTAATGATGCTGAGATGGAACAAAGTGTAATAACGAGTAAAGTAGAAAACTTACTAGGTGTGCTTAACTGGGACTTAGAAAGTGATACAAATATGTCAACAACATTTGATTCGTTGTTTGATTTCGAGTAGGAGTAGAATGAAAATAAGTGTAACAGGTAGCAGAGGATTTATAGGTAGTAGGTTAACACAACTATTAACAAATCTTGGACATGAAGTATTTGAATGGGATAGAAATATTAGCAACCTCAGAGATATATCAATGTGGGTACCAGAAGGTTGTGATGCTGTAGTACATTTGGCAGGGTACGCCAACGTAAGGAATAGTTTAAAAGAGCCAGAAAAATACTGGCACAACAACGTAGAATTAAGCAAACGATTGTTTAATATAGCATCAGAAAATAATATGAGAATTATATATGCTAGTAGTTCATGTGCTAAAAAATGGTGGTTATCACCGTATGGCACAAGTAAAAAAGCAATGGAAGAAGTAGCACCACCTAGAAGTTTAGGTATGAGATTTACAACTGTATACGGCCCTGGCAGTAGAGCAGATATGTTAATAGGTCGTATTAGAGATAAAACATTAAAGTATGTAACAACCCACGTAAGAGATTTTATTCACGTAGATGATATATGTAATGCTATTATTAAAAGTATAAGCAGTAACGAGTTCAACGGCATTACTGATGTAGGTACTGGAACGGGAGTAAAAATAAATGAACTTGCTAAAACATTTAACATTGATGTTCCTTTAAAGGAAGGCGACCCATGTGAGGCTCTAGAGAATGTTGCGAACACAGAAGTCTTATTAAAAA
>ERZ1046148.856-NODE-856-length-16892-cov-14.081844_pt1 | contig 16892 bp, 5 predicted proteins | sample MGYA00383090_ERZ1046148 | MGnify/ENA primary metagenome ERZ1046148 (study PRJEB29581, sample SAMEA5548360) | metagenome | biome: marine; feature: coastal; material: water | depth 25 m | study: Short-term variability in the microbial, nano- and picoplankton... | reverse complement strand
ATTTTCTTTGCTAATTCCTCATTCATAGAAAATTGAATCTTCGAAGTAACGGGAGTCGGTTTACTAAACATAGTAATACCTCTATCGGCTTGTCTAACAAACTCTTCAACAAAGTTACCATCTAATATTCTATTAAACAACTCTTGTCTACCAACAAATAAAGCTTTTAAAGGACCATCATTTATCATGTCAGCTTTAAACACCTCTAATCCTAATTCTTGTGTTATCGCCAAAGATATATTCTCTAACCCACCACGCTTAACCTCAGTCATCGTTTGCCCTTTAACAAAAGCACTCAATATCATCGCAGAAGTTACATCGTTCATAGCGTTAGGATTCCTTCTAATCTTTTGCTTACCATCTGTCATACCTTTATAAGGTCCTTCTTCAGAAGATTTCCAAAAGTTTATATCACCACGTTTAGTTCCTTTCTTTCTACCTTGAAAATCAGTGGTCCATCCAATTCCGACGATTTCTTTTTGCACTGCGTTTGGTAAATGTTTAGCTAACCAAGTTGTAGATAAAGCGTTTATTATAGCTTTCTTATATATAGGAGTCTTTAAAAACGTTTCTACAGCTTGTTTATCTTTACCCATTAACTCATAAACAATATTATGGATTGGTCCGTTTTTAGAATAAAGTTGCTTTTTAATTTCTGCTATCAAAGGACTAATAGATCTATTCTTAGATACAGCCGCGTCTAAAGCAGGTAATCTTGTACCAACGATTGTAGCTACGGAACTTCTTAAGGCCTTTATTTGTTCTTTAGTAAAAGTAAAGTTAGTTAATAAAGGAGTTAAAATTTTATCTGTTACTTTCCTAGTTAATATAGCGTCTTGAGGAACCTTAATGTCTTTAGCTCCGGTTACATCTGTTGTAATTTCACTAAACCCAGATATAGCTCTAGCTGTATGAGGCATTCTAAGAGGTAGATTGTTTATTATATAGGTTGTTAACTTAGATTCCAGCGGTTTCCATGTGTTTACTATAAATGGTAGTCCGTTATCCTCTGGTTGTATACCAACTGTTATTCTATCTAAAAACTCTTTACGATTATCTTCCCAGCCAGGATTATTTTCGTATTTATCATCAGCTCGCTTACCAATCCATTTTCTCCAAAGTGGACCCAAATCATTACCGATTAATAATCTTTCGTATTCACTAATGTCTTTCCATATTTCAGCTTGCTCTTCTTTAGGTAACTCACTAAATCCTTTAGTACCAGTAGCCATTTCAACCCCATTGTTTAGAACAGCGTTAAATGCTGACCCCGATTTAGAAAACATCATAACATCATTGAAATCACTATAATTTTCAAGGGCTTTTTCTTTTGCTTCTTTCTCGGTGTACAACTCCCCAGTCTCAGGGTTTTTCATTTCCATTTCTAAAAGATCTTTAGTCATGAGTTGTATATACTCTTCTTTACTATCCTTGGCCTCACGAGCTATATCACCTTTAATTTCTACACCTTCTTTTAGTTCTTTTATAAACGTAGCGTCTTCTTTCCCGCTTTCAATATTTTTATTATAATCTCTAATATAATTATACACGTCTCTTCCACTGCCAAACTTAGCTTTTACACCCATTCTTCTAAATACTCTTCTAAATATATCACCAATTTTAGTAAATAGATTTTCATTAAATTCTAAATCTCCATAATAAACAGCATCTGAAAATAGGGTTAAAACCTCTTCTGCTTGCATTGGATTAAACTTAGCTTCTAAAGCTTTTAGTTCTTTTTCTGCTTTAGCTATTTGCTTTACGTTACCTTTCTTTACAGCGGTATTAAATTTGATTATAGCGTTATTCATTTTACCAACTTGATCAGTGTAAACCATCAATCTTTTTCTGAAATCACTATTTCTAACTGTAAGAGGATTAATCTTCATAATATACTTATGTAGAGCTGATCCAACAGCTAGCTGCGTGGCTGGATTCTTTTTTAAAGTATTTAGCATTAGCTTGTGTAAAAACTCATGAGCCGCGACGTTTATATTACCACCTTCCTTGCTCAACGAAGCCTCTTGATTAATAAATATATTATTACCATCTAAACTTATATAACCGTGGGACTCCATAGCTTCTTTGGCCCCGGCACTAGTTTCGAATTGACCTGTTTTCTCGTTAAAAGTTTGTGATATATTATTAAGTTCTTGATTAGCTAAATCAATCTGAGTTTGTATTCTGCTTATTACTTTTTTAGATGGTTTTAATTTTCCTTTTTCCTCTCTAAGTAACATTCCTAATTCACCTCTCTGTCTCCTTAAATCAATCTCCATTTTTTCGAGATGCTCCAACCCAGTAGTAGATTCATACATTGAGATATCTTGACCACCTTTTTTCAACATCCTTAAAATCTTCTCGTTTCTTTCAGTATAAAGATCTTTTCTTTTTCTTGTTTCTATTCTTTCTCTTATAGGATCTAATATATTATTCTTCTTAGTTTGAGTGTCTGTGATTTTTTTCTCAATTTCTTTTTTCTTTTCTTTTACTTCTTCTGGAGTGTTTTCGCTTTGATCTACCTCGTTTTTCTCTTCGTTTAACTGTTCTAGTTCATTTTCAATTTCCTCTAATTCTTCTTTTTTCTCAGTATCTAAATTAGCTTCATCTTCTATTTCTACCTCACTAGCCGTTATCTTATCTTCAATTTCACTTTTACTATCTTTTACGATATTATTTTTATCTTTATTTTCTTCTTTACTTAAAATACTTTCCAAAAAGTCTTCAGCTACAAAATCATTATCTATCTCTATCTCGTATCGATCGTTTATATTTGAAAGAAGTCCTTCTCTATCTAACCTATTTACTTCATCTTGAAATTCAGAATAAGTATCATACCTAACGTCGTTTATAAAATATCCAGTTTTACTATTACCTTTAAAAACATATCCTCCTCCAGCAAACGCGGCGGAGGATACAGTCATAGAGGTACCCATCTCTAAAACAAATGTATTGTCATAAATTTTTGTTATTATAGGTCTGTTATTCTCATCGTATAAAACGTTTCCGTTTTCATCTCTTTTAAATACTTTTTCTGTAAATCCATCAGTAACAGGTACCCCCATTATCCAGTTAGATAAAGGTTGGTTAACTGTTTCTTCAAATACCTCAGCAAAAACCCCATGATAACCCATCTTATTTGTGATAAAATGCTGCATAGCCTCCGCTTGATTGAATCCCATTTTTCTCATGTAGTGTCCAAGCGTGAGTCTTTTTATCATATCTTGGGTTCCTTGCGGTAATTTACTTTTACCCCACTTGCTTATACCTGGTAAAAACTCTCCTAATCTTTCTGTAGAAAACTCCGCCCACGTGGTACCATATCCTTTTAAGGCTGCTGTAAAAAGATCGTCTCCTGGAGCAAGACGATTTATTTCTGCGCTAAACTCAATTTTTCGATTAGCTGTAAATTCTTCTAGTGGTAAATCTGGATTATTATCTAACCATTCCAATAAACCATCCGCTTCACCAGACATAGCAAAATACATTTGAGGTGTCATGTTTTCAAATGTCGACTTTATATAATGTTGTGGATTTACAGCAGCTTGAGCGCCTGTACCAACAAACCAACTGATAGTTTTTATAGTACCGTCAGCAATTTTCATTTTTGCTGGATTAGTTACCAACATTGTTGTCCCGTTTTTTACATATTTCTTTAAAGATTTTTCAAGTACATTTCTTCCAACTACTTCTGTAGCTTTTCTAGCAGTGGTAAAGGCTCCTGAAGTAAGTATAAACTCCCCAACATACGGTAACATGTCACTCGTGATATCTCCCACGTTGTAACCATTCCAATCACCACCCAGTCTTTTGGTTCTTTCTTTTGTGGTTTGATTTAAAGTATATAAGTCTAAAAGTATTTTATCGTAAGCTGTAGCGGTTCCGTTTTGCTTTCTTTTAGCGGCATCTCTAACTTCTAAGGCATCAAATGTACCAACAACACCAGAAATAAACGGAATATACTCATACCAATCTTTACCAGCAAAACCAGCCGCGAAATTTTCTACCCAACTTCCATCTATCCTTTCTGGAGCTTCTAATATATCGTCTGCGAACTTTAGCATTAACTCTAGTTTATATTTCTTGTCTTCTGCGTCTGTTACAGCCTTGGGCTGAGTAACATATCCACCTATGCTTAGAACCTGATTGTCTTTTATAAAATTTTGAAGTCTTTCGATTTCAGTTTTTATTTCTTTTCCTTCTGTGTCTTTTATTCCTTGAGCTAAATCTTTCAAAGCAAAGATACTCATATCTTTTTTTGGATTTCCAAATTCATCTAGTTTTCCAGTTTGTTCGTATGCTAACCCTCTTTCGAACATCATTGAAAAATACTCGCGTCTTCTAAGAGCTATTTCTTCTTTACCCATACCGCTTTTTTCCAAGTGGTTTTCAACGCCTGTCCAAAGATTATCCATAACGTCTTTCTTTTGCTTTACGGATAAATGATTATAACCAATAGCATCTAATTTTTTATCAATAAACGAAACCGTATTCTTATCTAGTAACTTATATTCAGGCTTAAACGTATTGTAAGCGTGCTCCACGGTTTTAGTTAACGCGATTTCATTTTGTTTTTCTAATTTTGAAACCTTTGGATCTAAACCAAATCTTTTCATAACCTCATCTTGATACTGCTTTTGTATTTGCTCTTCAGTTAAACCTTGATCTATGTAATCTGGTAGTTCTGTTATATCTACATCTGTATTAAACACATATAATCCCTCTTCGTCAATATAATACTTTCCCTTCATCTCTTCTTGTACTTCGTCTCGGTATTTTTCAAGAATTGGAAGTGTTATTTTATTGCTTTCCTGAGTTAAATCAAACTGTGTTTTAATTATTGTGTTTTTTAACTCTTCGTCTCTGCCATTAGCGAAATCACTTATATAATCATCAAAATGATAATCTATATCGTCAGTACTTTCGAATATATTACCTTTTGTGTAAGCGTCTAAACCTTCTAAATTTCTTTTAAATTCTTTATATTCTTCAGAGTAAGTAACGCCATCCTCTGTATATTTTTCTCCAGTAAAATCAAACTCTTCTTCAATTGACTCACTAAAGTATATCATATCATCTAAGTCGGGTACGTCTTGCTGCGCTAACTTCGCGTCTTGTATTATTTTATGGGCTTCTTCTTCTGATCCGGCATTTATCACTTCACTAACATCTAATCTTTCCTCTGCCTTCTTTTTTTCTTCAAATTCAAATGATTCTGGTGAAATTATTCCACTTTCTAATTTCTCAGATGTCTCTTCAGAATAAATACCTTCATCAAGTATTTTATTAACTTTTTGATCCCAATCAAATTTAAATTTTTTCTTAATAAAATCTGTAACACTATCATCACCAAAAAAACCAAAGTACCCATCCCCAATAGTTTCTCCGAAATTTGGATTTTTAGAACCATCCGCCATAAACTCTGTATACCAATATATATCACCTCCAATAGACGAGTGCGCATGAGCAACACCATCTATTTCAGTTATTTCGTATCCTCCAGCTCCATATCCACGTAATTTTCCAATATATTTTCTCGCGTTGATATAATCTTCCCCAACAACCTTATATATTCCTCCCGCATCATCGACTCTCTTTTGGCGTTTTTGTTCGATGAAGAAAATTTGCTCGTTCTCCGCGTCTAATCCAACGTGTTGGTTACTATAATAATCGATTTGATTGTCGTAATAGGTAAAGTCTTCAGCTTCTTCTTTAGTTGGTTGAGTAGTTACTGGTAATTTGTTCATTAATTCATCTGATTCAGCTATTTCAGATTCCGATAACTTTTCTTGTGTGCTTGTTTTACCATAATTTTTAACATCAACTTCAGCGTGATCGTCATCATGCTGCTCTATAAACGCATCAACATCACCTTCAAAACCATGAAGTTCCTTGTGGGCTTCATGGGATATTGGTCCTGTGTTTTCTACTTTATGTTTTAACGGGGATTTAGTCCTATTCATACTGTAGATTTATTGGAAGATGCGTCTGCCATAAGACGTTTTTTTATCAACGCAAGTTCTTTTTCGTTATATAGACCAGATTCAACATATTTATCGTAATTTACTTCTTTTTTTATATTCTTTTCTTTCTGTTCTTTTAGAGACATCCAGTTTTTGTCAAAAGCTTTTTTAATTCTATCAGAATAATGTTTATGTAATCTAGTATCAAACTCTGGATTAAAAGATTCTGGATGTAACATTTCGTCTGGTATTTCTCCAGAATTAAACGCTTGTTCGTTTTCTAGAAGGTAATCCTGTAAAAAGTATCTTCCTCCTATTTTATCGGTAACGAAAGACTTCCAAGCATCGTTATTTGCTAGTAAATTATCTATGGCCCAATCAACATCAAAGTCTAATTTATTACCCATTGTATTAGATTGTTTGACAGCATCTTGTTGCATTTTCATAAAATCAGCTTCTTCTGTTCCTTTAACAACCCAATCTTGCGTTATATCTTCTATTTTTTTAACTATCTCGGTTCCATCTGGAGACACAACGCTTAACACCGGTCGTAAATCATCCCCAAACTGTATTGTACCTTTTTCTAAAAAAAACGGAATATCAAACTCTTGTAGATTAGTCCAATTAGAAAATATGTTTTTACCCCCAGTACCTCCGCCGTAAGTAACTGCAAATTCTTTTTTTATTTCTTTTAAATTATCTAAATCTTTAGCTATTTGTTTTATAACTCCAGAGTAACTACTAGCCGTCTGCTTGTCCCCAACGCTCGTAGCTTCGTCATATTTTGCCACCAAACTTGATACCATATAATTTATGGCTTGTTGGTTGTCTTTTCCATGTATCTCAGATGACTTAGCGTCATTACCATAAGGCATGTTTTCAAAATATTTTCTTGTTTCTTTATCTGACATATTTTATAGTTTATTATTTTGTGTCTTTTTGACCTTTCCCTCTTTCGGCTAGTCCAGTAAGCCAATCGCTACCCATACCAACCCCAGCTTTTAAAGCCCCTGTAGCAAAAGCATCTATCTGCGAGTTCATCTCATCAATTTTTTGGTTAGCTGCGTTCTGTCTTTGCCCTGCGTAATCCAACATTGCGGTTTGCTTATCCATATCATATTGTTCAACCATTCTATCCCCTTCTCTTTCTAGCATATCTCTTTTTTGCTCTCCTTTAGCTTTTAACTCTTGTAATCTTCCAGATTCAGCAACCATTTTTTGTTGGTTAGATTGTTCTTGTGCCCCAATAGATAAAGATGCTTGTTGTGCCTGTTTAACACCTTGGTTAGCTAATACTTGCGCTAAACCAGCAACGCCACTTCCTCCGGCAGCGCTTTGCATACTAGTCATTATGTTAGCCATAGATTGTTGGGATTGCTCCTTTTCAAACTCAGCTTGTTTTAAGTTTACGGTTTGATCTTCATAAACATTTTCTAAACTTTCGTAAGGATTTTTCACGCCAGCGTAGGGATTTTTCATTTTAGTATCTTCCCAGTCGTCTATTTGTCTTCCAAAATCTTCTTGTGCAGCTCTTTGTTCTTGTCTAAGCGCAGCCCCTCCAAATAAAGCGGTGATGAATTTTGCTGGTGATGCTTTTGTGTTTGCCATAATATTGTTGTTTTATCTATAATTACACTTTTTACTTATTATTTACTACTAGGTGTTATCCCAGAGGATATGCAGTATATTTCCGCTTTTTTCTTCGAGTTGTTTTTTATTTTTACCGCTGCAAAATACCCTATTAACCCAGAGACGTTTGCTTGCGTGTCTTTTCCAAACATTAAGAAATCACCTGGTTGAATAACGCCTTGGGTACCTGGATTTAAATCATCTATAGTTATAGTCGAGATAGGACCACCACCTAACGGGTTAAAAGATATTACAGGACCTAAAAAAATAGGTTGACTAAGTTGCTGATTAAAACCGCCTAAAATAGACGATGCATCTTGAAAATAAGCTATATCTCCTATTTGTAAAGAATCGTTATCTACTGGCGCTGTAAATTGTAATGTTATCATATTGTTTTTTTAATTAGCTATCTGTGCCTAATGTTAAAAATTTACTAATATCTAAAAATATATCTTGATCATCAGTTGGGTATTTGTTTACACTTATATTACCTGTTAAAAATACCTCATTACTAGTTCCGTCTACATATACTACTGTTCCAACTCTAACCGGATCATCTGCTGTTGCCTCTAACGTTGCGTTTTCAAGCACTATAGTTCCTTCTGCTAAGCTACCATCAACTGCTGTAATTCTAGTGTCATCTTCTTCAGTGCTGTTGTTTAATCCTTTTATTCTAACACCAGATCCAGCACCTATACCACCCGTTCCGGTCACGCTGATTTCGCCAGTCTCTACTATATTACTGGTTAACTCTGTTCTAATAGTTGTTGAAACCTGTCCTAAATCTACCTTAGCGTTACTAGTAAATAGTTTAATACCTATAGCCTTGTCTATTAAACTAACACCGTAAGCTCTAAACGTTATATCTTTTGTGATAGCCCAAGTTTGAGCAGCTGATAAAGTTACTGTTAAAGTATCTGTATCAATAGCTGTTATCGTGGGCATGGTAGATGTAACGCTTCCTGATTCTATCACTGACACGTGCATACCAATATATAAACCATCTACATTATTTAATACTAAAGCTGTGCTCGTAGCTCCAGCGTCATGCGAGCTAGCGCTAGTTGTTTCGTGATCCGCAGCTACAGTGCTCCAATAGAAAGCGTTGCTATCATAAGTTCCAACGTTCGTTGTTGGAGGTGTAGGTGTGGTAATTGAAACACCATAATTAGCGGTGTTAGCTACGTTTGCAATCTGTGTCTTAACAAAACTTAACGTTGGTGCTGAAGAGTTAGAGTAAGTATTTAACGTAGATCCTGTTGATGTTCCTAAAGTAAAAGCGGTTAAGTACCCAATTGTGTCAACTTTAAAGGTTATAGTTGCATCACTTCCCACTTGTGTTATTTGTTTTACGTGTCTAAGTTTATTTGTTCCAGAAGCCATTTCTGTATTAAAATGTGGCTCTGGCCAAACGTAAATTGTATAGGTATCTCCCGTTGAAGACGCTGGAAAAGAAATATTTGTCCGTCCTGGACTTAAGTTTTTTAATCTACTTTGAGAACTGTATGTAGCTGAAAAAAGCCCCGTGCTAAAATCGTAAAATTGACCGTTTGAAGATCTAGAAACTTGTAGACTAAAAATAGCGTCGGTGCTACCAGTAACACGAATACTCCTGTTATTAACCAAGGTACTCATTATAGATGTGTTAACCGAAACTTCATCAATAGTATTCGCCATGTTTTAGTAGTTTAAATTATTTAAATTTGGTAACATTCTCCCCGCAAGTTGCTTGACAAGCGCTTAGTGAACTGAATATGTTGTTATATAGACTTGGTTGTTGACTACCGAGATACGGATTACACCCGTTTTCTTGACAAACATAAAGACCCACTGGAGAGGAACCACAACCAGCATTTATACAATCTTGTTTTGTTGCAAAGCTACCACCACCAACTACCTCTTCGCATGTAAATCCATTACCTTGCGTACAACAGGTGGTTATTGGAACTATCTCCCCAACCAATAAAGAATTTCCCTGACCAAATATCTCGGCTTTAAATTGCTGCCAAGTCATTCCTTGTTGCACCGGTAAACCTTGGCCCATCCACCAGTTAATTACATTTTCAGCTCTACCCGCATTACCACCAAAAAAAGGAGTCATCGGACCGGATGGAGCTACAAAGTTACCACTAGCATCATACGTTATAGGATATCCATACTGTCCACTCGAAATAGCATATAGATTCCTTTGGTGGTATTGTAAAAACCCCCTAGTGCCGCCAGTCCAATCAACACCGTTGATAAAGTAAGTGGGGTTTTGAGAAGCAGTTAAAGTACTTGACATAACCGTAAAATATGTCATGGAGATACTTACGGTTGGATTGTCAAAATACCATGTCCTCGCTTCTTCATACGTTGCGAATGTTTGACCTATATCTGTCCGTGGCGTTGGACTACTTGAGTAGTTCATTAACGGAAGGTGTCCCATAACGCCATTCCAACCATCACAAGTAGTAAGAGTTTCACACTCTTTGCAGTCCCAAGATGTCGTAGCGGGATCCTGACAGTTTGTTTGACAAACAGACAAACTTGCATATTGTCCATTACCTGTCCCCGGATCAAAACAATTACCCTGTCCATCGCAATCCCAACTTGGAACTATGCAAGCTGATTGACATGCGGCTAATGATGAGTATGTTCCGTTTCCTGTCCCCGGATCAGAGCAGTTGCCATTTCCGTCGCAATCCCACGAATTAGGATTTGGATTAGAGCCACAATTACCTTGACAAGCTGCTAACGAAGAGTATTGTCCTAACCCTGTTCCTGGGTCTACACAGTTATATGTTGTTGGGGATACTTGATTTGTAGATAAGTTAATAACACCGGGTGTTATTATGCAATCCCAAGATTCTAAAAGAGGAGGACTGCCACATCCAGTAGCAACACACTGAGCTAAACTAGTGTACGGTCCTAGTCCAGTGCCTGGATCTGCACAACCACCCTCTATGCATGCCCACGAAGGATCAACACTAGAACAAGCGGCTTGACAAGCGGCTAACGTTGTATATGCTCCACTACCATCACCAGGATCTACACACGCTCCAGGTAAAGCCAAGCTTGAACTAGCTCCAGCTACATCAGCTCCAGTGTTTACACAATCCCAAGAAGGCGTTATGACAGGGGTACAACTAATATTACAAGAGTTAAATGTAGGATATTGCCCGCTCCCGTCTCCTGGATCTACACATAATCCGTTAACACAATTAAAACTAGGATTAGTACCTGAGCAATTGTTTACACAATCAGCAAGGGTACTATGAGCACCTAACCCTGTCATAGGATCATAACACCCGGTAACAACATCACAATCCCACGTGTCTCCAACGGAACAATTATTATAACAATCCAGCAAACTACCATAAGTACCGCTCCCGTCTCCTGGGTCTGTGCACGTATTGTTTATACAGTTAAACGTAGCGTCGCCATAAGAAACGCCACAGTCAGTTAAACAGGCTGATAAGGACGCGTAAACTCCACTTCCATCTCCTGGATCTGCACACGTAGTGTTATTATCGCAATTCCATGAAGCTGCGGTTGGAGTAATGTTTACCATACCTAGTCCTTGAAAGTTAAAGGCCGCTGTATCTACAACTGGAATTTTACCTAATAACTCTGTTTTTCCTTTAATATAATTAAACCATTTTCCTTCTTTTTCTATAAACTCGTGAAGATTTCCACTTTGTTTATCTGTGTATATTTCTTCTACGTACCAACCCTTTTTTTCGTATAAATTATAGTAATCATCGTCTAATAAGTGTATATCTACTTTAGTTTGACTACCCTCGTAGTTTAATGTGTTGAAATGCTTAACAACATCTGGTTGTTTATTTAGTATTGGTGTTACAGACGACTCTACATGGTTATTATAAAAAACATTTCTAGTCTCTGGATTTGTTTCAACGTGGTGTTGCCAAACCTCACCCCCTATCATGGTGTAATATTGATTAACACTACTAAGAGCAAATTCAGGTACAAACGATTTAAAACTTACCCATCCCTTAGACGTTTCGTTGTAAGTTACTGTTATGCCTTCAAATTTTTTGGCATCTAATGGTTGGAACGTTAAATTATAGTTTCCTTTATAAGCATCGTAACTACCAATTAATTTATCTTTTTGACCTATTAAATTGTCTCTAAAATAGTTGTGCATCCCAGCGTCTGATATTGGGGTTAGCCCGTCCATTGATAGTCTCAACACTGCTCCTCTTTGTTTATCTGTGAAATAAGCTCTAAATGATTCAGCAGCAAAAGATTCTGGATTTGTAGATATACCAAAGTTTCCTCTAAAAGGATCTGCCGTTCCTAAAACTCTATTAGTGGCTAACAACTGCGTGTTACCATCAGCGTTATAAAGAATATCTTTGTCTACGTATATTCGTATTATCTTATCTTCACATAGCGTAATTAAATCTTTGTCTCTAGCGTATAACTTTTGTATACTACCGTACGAGGGCATTAAGTCTTTTGTTATTTTTTCTGCTTGAATAAACTGATTTAAATTGTTTATACCACTTGTAGAATTGTATAAACCAGAGTATATTAATCCGTATTTTCTTCTTTCTTCTTCGTATGGTTCCTCTAATACTGTCGATGCTTTAACTCCGTTTAATATAAAGCTTTCGTTAAAATCATCTCTAACTCTGTTAGACTCAACGCCATTACCAAAAGAAAAACAGTTATAATAAGACAATCCTACTTTTTCTTGATGTGAATTAGCTCTTAATCTAAGTCTAGTTATGTATCTATCAACACCCGCTACTGCACCTGATGGACTTATTTCTACTACGTCTTCTATTACCGCTGTAGTATAACTACCATCTTCTCTCCAAAACCATAAATAATGACTATTATATATAGTTGATTGAGCGGCTGGACTATGAGGGGTTAACGCTTGTCCACCTGGGTTTGTTTTTAATCCTGGTCCAAATAATTCTATTATATCACCATCCCAGCCTTTTACTTTTAAAAATAAATCGTAATCATTGTTTGATAAATCGTTTTGTGTTTCGTAGTCTATTAGACTGTTATTAACACTACATGTTACTTTTGTTCCTATAGGGGCTAAAAGATATCCTTTTTCTGTTGTTAAACCGATAGGTAACGCATCACTAGCTTCGTAGTATATATTTAAATCTTGATTTTCTTTAGCTTCTGTTTCAAATATAGCTGGAGATGTCGGTAGTGTGTTTTGTCCTGGTTCTATATAGTCGTCTACAAATCTAATAATTTGAGCTTGGCTTTCCGTACTAGTATAAGGTGCGTTACCAATAACTGTAACTGAATTTGGATCGTTATCATCATCCCATTGAATGTCATAAGCAGCTACTTCCTTGTTTACTTGTAAAATATAACAAGTTCTTCTGTTGTTCGCCTTACCAAAATTATATATAGCCGTTTTTAATCCCGGCCAACCAGTACCATTGCTCAACGCGGGCCCTATGCCACCGTAATTATCGTAATCATCAAAAAATTTTTGAACCCAATGAGCTACACTTCCCTTACCATAATCTTTATTTGGATAAGTTTTAATCTTACCAGCTGCATTAACCCGAGGACTTGGATTAAACGCAGTGTGATTATAAAGTCTTTTTACATGTCTTCGTCTTATAGTATAAATAGTTGTATCATCTCCAACCATCATAAATTTAGTTCCTGGAACCAGTTTATTTACAACGGCCTGTGCTGAACCATCTGCGCTTTTATAACCTGGCTCCCATTGGTTCAACGTATCGTCTTTTTCTGGTTGCAATAAATTATTCCAAACATCCCCGTTACCAGGAACACTCGGAAAACTCCAATAACCATCACGGTGATCATCAATTCCGTCTACCCAAAAACTGTTAGTTCTTATTTTTTGCATACTTTGAACTATGTATTTGTAAACGTCCGATTTAGTTGATGCGTTGTATAATAAATTACTATATAGGCTTGACCAACCAGAATTATCATGCAAATCTACACCTGGACAAGCAAAAGAAAGATGTATCCAATGCCCACCCGAATCAACTGGGTCGTAAGTATTATCAAAATTACCCATTCCAGTTTGGTAACCAGGATTTGGTGTATTTGCAGGTAGGCTTGGGTGAAATGAGATAGGAACCGCGGGATCCCAACCGTAATCATTAGAGGGATTTATTACAGTAGAGCTCCATATTCTAGAGCCCGTGCTATTATAATAAGGAGGATCAACAGTTGTTACTGACGTTACAGTGGGTGTTCCACCAGTTAACTGAGGAGACACAAGTCCTTCTAGTCCATTTACGTATTGGGCTTCACCAGCTGGAGACGGGGTGTTAGTTCCGTTAGCGCCCCCTGGTAGAAGGTTTGAAAACACATTTCCTTTCCACATTCTTCCAGATAAATGAGCGTGAATATTTTGATCACTTTGAGCGGCGGCAAAAGTAGTGTAGTCAAAAAACCAACCTTCACTATCTACAATGTTCGTATCAAACCTTGTGTTTTCCTCCCAATCATTAGGCGTGTTTGACATAATGTTTGAACCGGTGGTCACCTCTGAAGCTGTCCATTGGTTTATTGTGTTAAAGACACCTACGTTAGTTCCCCAAACACCAAGGTAATCTATAAGTGAAAACACTTTGGCTACACCGAGTACTTGAAAACCATAAGTAGCTGTTAAAGAAGGGTTAATATAAGTTTGTGTCACTGGGTTGCTAATAATTTTAACAAAAAACCTACCTTCAAATTCAACGGATGGTTTTTCTTCTAACTTATAAATCGTTACGCTTAATCCATCATTAGCGTTCAATACCCCAACGCTTTCTTCCACCCAACTATCTTGAGCCTGTATAGGTTTTCTTAAAACTAAATTATACTGTAAGTCTTGCGTTGATGATCCAATTTCTTGAACTGAAAAACCAGATACAAAATATTTTTCTGAAAAAATCGTATTACCACTTGATATTATAGTGAATTGAACAGCTAGTTTCTCGGATGATGTAAGAGTTTCTAATTCTAATCCATTTTCAATGTCTACCCAAGCCTCTTTGTTTATAACTAAACGTTTAACACCTTCAGCTGGTTGAGCTGAAATATTTGTAAATAAAGCATCTAAATTAGTTTGATTTCCTCCACCAGTACCCATTTCAACATAATTAAACTTTATGGTTTCAGGAGCTTCATTTTTTATGTCTATAATTTTTATTCTATTTTCAACAGGTATCATTTGCTCTATATCAACCTGTTTTTTAATGCTAAAATAATCCCCTTCTTGTATTTTATTTCTATCTGAAGAAGGAAAAGATATCCATAAGTTATCGTCTCCAGCGGCTTTATAAACTCTATCCATAGTGAGATTGTAATATTCTCCAGTGGTTTGTTTTATAAAATACTTAAAATAATGAGCCCATTCAGGTTGTTCTCCAATCAGTTTAGCTGTTAACCTTAACGATTTATCAGCGGTAAAATCTTCTAACACGGTAGGATCAAAATCAAAAGGAATACTAATAGAAGCGTCTTTACTAGTTAACACTGGTGTTTCTCTACCATATCTATCACCGTAAACAACTCCTAAGTAATAGTTTCTTAAAGATTTTATAGATTTTAAACCAATGGTATTTGAAAAAGTTACGGGAACAGAAGGTGAGTTACCGCCACCTACTCTTAAGTAATCTCTATGATCTTTACCTACTTCTATCCAAGGCGTAACTGTATCGTTACTAAGATCTCTTAAATTATAATTTTGTAAATAATTAGCGTAAACAATTCTGTTAGCTGTTATTTCTTGCGACAATGCTTTTCTAGGGACGTTATCCCAAGGTCTTAGCATTTGATTGTCTGGTAGTGCGGCGTATATGTTTTCTGTTGTTATTCTGTAATATCCAGATTTACCTCTTACGTTTGGTCCTAAAGACAATGTTGGACCTAAATTTGCGGACAAAAGGTTAAAATCTGAAGTTAAATACACACCATCCTGGTTGTTATCATAATCATCCCAATCTGGAGCGTTTGTAGCGTTAGCGTTTCTTTTTATGCTATCTATAGAGTATATAACTGTAGATCTTTCTTTTTTAAACAATATATCTACCTGCACAACATCTTCAGGCGTATCATTTCTAACAAAATCTTTTATCAATAAAGAAGTTGCTTTGCTTTCCATACCATGATTAAACGGATCGTCAGTAGGATGAAAATAAAATTGTCCTGCTAAAAATATAGGTGTAGTAAAAGGGGAATAAGCAGAGTATTCACCATCAGCATATTTCCATCTAGTAGCAAACCTTATAAGTTCTTTTTCAAAAACAGGTTTTGTTTCAGGTATTTGAGTTGCGTTAAAATCTAAGTCTACGTTTTGAAAACCTCCTTCTGTTTCTTCTATTTTAAATGTATACATCGCACTTGTCCAAGTACCACTCGGAGGACCACCATTGTAAATAAAAGCACCTTGACCAGCGACCACACCCGTGCTACTAGTCGAGTTAAGAATTGGAGGTCCTATGGAATCAACGCTCAGTTTAACCTCGTAATTAGCAGGTAAAGTTCCGGTTGTATTAGGTTGACTAATTATAAATTCTTCACCTACACCGTAGGGAAAGTCAAGAAGATTTTGAAGGGGATTTGCGTTACTAGTTAAACCGTAAATTCTATCAAAAAGATACGAAAATGTATCGCCTACGTTTAAATCAAAAAGATTAATCGCGGGTAAGAATATTATAGGTTCCATTGGGCTGTTTTCAAACTGTACGGTAGGCGCTCGTTGCGGTCTTTTTCGTACAACGGTAATGTGGTCTTCTGTTACCTGACCAACAGAATTACCTTCAACAAACATATCACTGTGGGTGGTAAGATCAGTGTGGCTGTTTAGTTTGAACGTGTCTATGTTTATTTTTTTAGGTTCGTTTATGTTATCCGTCCAGAACAATAAATTGTCAATTATATTTATACCAGTTATTAGATTATTTGGATCGAAATTTAAAACATTTTTATTTACATCTACTAGTATAGGCGTAACGTTACCATTGTTATTGTACTCGATAATGGCGTCGGGAACATTATTGTCTAGAGAAGCTATAAACCAATAAAACACATTATTTTTTTCGTCAGCTATAGCGCTAACGCATACGCAGCTTTTATCGAGATTCAAACCGTCCACCCGAACGTTACCTAACACGTTTTGAACAGTACCAATATCTGATCCCTCAGACGTTGAAACCTGTATGTTCATCGCATCTCTAAACTGTCCATTAGGAACTAACCTTTCATCAAGGTCTTTGTTCATTATACCCTTATGAAAAATATTTTTAATCTCTGGCATATTTTAGTGTTTAATCCATTTAGATTTAC
>ERZ1046148.855-NODE-855-length-16914-cov-7.324930_pt1 | contig 16914 bp, 34 predicted proteins | sample MGYA00383090_ERZ1046148 | MGnify/ENA primary metagenome ERZ1046148 (study PRJEB29581, sample SAMEA5548360) | metagenome | biome: marine; feature: coastal; material: water | depth 25 m | study: Short-term variability in the microbial, nano- and picoplankton... | reverse complement strand
AATCTAAGCTCGACCGCTTGGTTCGATCCGCTCCAGTTACCCCACGCAGAAAGGTGTGGGTAATTCACCACATAGATTCAGACAGATATTCTGATCAGGTTACTATTGACGGAGTAGCGTCAACCGAACACAACCGAGATATGATTCTTGGCTCATGCAGTGATGATGGCGCTATTGCGACCGAGATATGCTTGGATACGTGTTGCGACCCTCAGCTTGGGTTTTTGATCAGCGGAACATCGCCTAAGTGGTAAAGTCGAACGTCCAAGGGTGATGTTGCAGAACGAGGAAGGGAGATTGACTATGAAATCAACAAAAGCGAAAGATGATTGTTTTGACCGAGGGGTATTTGAGGCGGCGAGTTCTGCTAGCATCGACCCAGTTGTTAGCCTGCGTGAAAGCTGTTATATCGAACTGGAGTACACGGGGGGATCGTTTACGATTGGGCAAAAGACGATGGCAAAGGGGGATGGAATTTTTATGCCACGCCATGTGTGGGATGACTTAAAAGAGGATGAGGAAAATTACTGGGTTAAAAATTACAGACCCAAGCAGGCTAACGTCGCGAGCTGAGCCGCGAACACACAAACTTTAACTGAGGAGGAAGGAATGAAATGCGAAAATAAAAAATGTTATGCAAACACGCCTAACGGATGCTCGTTTAACGGAACCGCTGACGACTGTGACGGCTTCATTCCGAGCGACGAAAAACAGGCGGTTGAATCGTCGGCTCCAGAGCTTGGTTCTGTTTCGCTCTTGGGCAAAACCATTGAGTGCCAAGACACTAAGCACGTTGGCCGAATCGTTGAGGAGACGGAAACCAAAATCGGAATAGAGTGGATTTGGCCCGTGCAACTCGAAGGTGTGGACTACAGAGAAAAGGCACTGGCATCAAAGAAACAGAACGAATTGAAATGAGCTTGGAGGAAACATGAAAGACAAAAACACAAAAACAAAAGACGACAGCGATGCTGACGGTTCTCCTAAGCTCCATTGTCTGGTTCTGTTCCTTTGTGACTGTGCGTGGTTCGCAAAACGATGGCGACCATTGAAGGTCTCTTTTTGCAACAAACACCACACGCGTCTTCTTTGGGCGATGGCGCGAAGAAGGCGCAAAATTAAAGCGCTGATGAATGCGAGATTGAAGGAACAGAACAAGGGGTTGTGAGGCGAATTTGCCTGATAAGTGGATATTAAGGGGGTAATCGGGCGTTTCTGCCTGATATTGGAACTATGGGAGACGAGGATGATATGATGGGTTTTCAGGGGTGCGATGACATGGAAGATGTTGAGCGTCGGATTAGGAGGCTCAATTTGTTGTGGTGGCGGGAGCATGGTCACAAGTTTGAGTACAAGGGGGGGGAGGAGGATGAGAGTATTTGTTGACTGTAAAATTCCAAAGGGGACTCATCAAATGAAAGGAGAGCGCGTTGTTGTGCAACGAGGCAAAAAACCTTACGTGCACCATTACGACACGCAGAAGATCCAAGACGCTCGCAATGCGTTCAGGGCCATGTTTCGCAAACACGCGCCTTCTGAGCCGTTCTCTGGGCCGTTACAGGTACGGATGACATTCCTGTATCCGTTCAATAAGACGGAGAAAAGGTCGGTCATTGAATCTGGGTGGAAATGGAAGACAACCAGACCAGACGCGGACAATATTTTTAAGCTTCCGTGTGACGTGCTAACGGATCTGGGATTCTGGACGGATGACGCTATTATTTGCGAGCCAATTATTCGCAAGGCGTTTGCTGACAGAAAGGGAGTCTATCTGGAAATAACGCAACTTGATGACGCGATACCTGATGACCTGAAGCATTTGTTTGACAGTTAGCCTCTTGTTGATTATTAGTTCTTTTGACAGTTTTGGAGGGTAGCTCAGTTGGTAGAGCCGCATCATGTCGCAGGTTCAAGTCCTGCCCCTCCGTTCTTTATGCCCAGACACAAAGAAGCCCCGCAGAAATCAATCTGCGGGGCTTTTGGTTTATTCTTGGCTCATTTATTTTTCCATGCGCTTACGTGCCATCTGGCGTGATTCTCCATGCCTTCCATCTCCGCAAGCACCTCTTTCATTGCGTCTATAACGTCAGCCTCAGAGTCTAGGCTGTCCATGCCGCGCCCCATTGTGTGCGAGTAAACATCGACAACGCCCTGCATGTGCTGGGCAAGGCAACGCTTCATCGCTTTGTAATGCGCTCCTTTGTGGCTCATCTATCCAACCTCCACTTGTGACGCGGCTTCGATTGCCTTTTCACAACGCATAATTGTGCTTGCTGAATCCTCGATCCATTCAGCACGAATCATGCTTGTTGCTTCCTTCAACGCCTCAAGCATCGGCCCCAAGTTGTTCAGGGAGTGCGCTATCAGGGCGGCGTTTAGCACCGCAATATCCTGATTTTCGCCGTTTGCGTTGCACATCAAGCAGTGCTCTGATCCGATGACGCTCACCGGATATCCCAACTTTTCTGGAACACTAAACGGCCCCTTGCTCGCCTTCTCCATCACCTCTTCAATCCGCTTTTTCATGCTGTCAATCTCCTGTTGGCTTTCTTTCCGTACTTGCGCCGAACCTTCGCTACCTTTACGGCGACTTCCTTCTTCTGTTCTTTCAATTCCTCGTTACATTCACGGCAAACATGACCGAAAAGGCCGTGTGGATAACCGAGATTCATTGTTTCCTTGCTCTTGCAATTTGGGTTTCCACATTTCATTCTAACCTCCCATCCGTGAAACTATAAGCGTCCCTATCCAAGCGATCAAAAAGGCCGCTCCAGCAATGATTAGCAAGCCCCCGATCTTAACCACCATTTCGCCGCCTTCCTGCTTCTGCGCCTTTTTGATGGTGTCGCTGAATGTCTGAATCTGGTGCTTTTCGTCGTATTCTGTTCGTTCTGGCTTTTTCATTTTACACCTCAACCTTTTCGTTTTCTAGGTCTTTCCATCCTCGCCCGTAATTGCATTGAACTCGCAACACTTCAGGCATTCCGCCGCCGCTGATCGTCGTAAAATAGACCGCCTCAATCCGCGCTGTGTCATATCCCTTCAATCCGCGAGTTTCGTAAACCGAATCTTTGAAATAGAATCTGTAATATGTTGGCCTCATTTAATCCACCTTTCAATCTGGCGGCAAGTGCGGGAATCGAACCCGCGCGGCTATTAGTTCACCGTAACCGTTTCCTGCCTTTGGTTGTTAGATTCCTAGCTTGCTTCTTATTGATGCCGAATCAACCCCGAACCCACTTAGCTCAATTAGATTGTCTAGCGCGTCGGAATTGAAGAAATAAATCAACTCTTCAACCTGAAACCGCTTAGTGAAGTAGCCTCCGTATTTCATCGGAACGCCTTCTGACTTCTCAGGCCATGCGCCGCCCCAGTATTTGCCGTTTTTAATAATGCCTTTCTTCGTCAGCATTTTAACATCCTCTACCGCTTCCTCTATAATGCGCAATGTTAAGCTTTTGTATCCGTCATGTTTTGTTTCTGTGTTCATCCTTCATTCTCCTTTTTGTTCTCGGCAATCGGGCCGAGGGTTAGTCGTAATAATACTTTGATTGAGAGATTCGATGGCATGATAATATTCGGTACGCCTCACCCCTGAAATAAACAATGTCTTCTGCGTCTTGTTTTTTATCTGCCCGAAGCTTTGTAGTCTTGCTGTCTCCGTCTTCGTCCTTGTATGTTACTTGATAATAAGGCATCTCATCCCTCCTTTGCCTTTCGGCTTTGTTTCCCCGCCTTTCGACGGGGTTTTTATTATGCTTCATCGAGAAGCTTCTGAATCCAAGCCTCTTCATCCGCACTCATCGCTGGAGGTTCAGTCGATTTTACTGGAAGCGACTGTAAAAACTCATTCATTTTTTCGGCTTCATTATTCCATGTTTGTGCCAGAAATTTACTCATCCTACTCTCCTTGGTTTGGTTTCTTTCGATGCCTAAAGGTAGCAAATCGGCGGCGAGAAAAAAGGATTAAATTAAACTTTATTTAAACCCGTCGCGTAACCCGTTCAGCCCGTGAGCGTAAAGGATGTGCAAAAGGTGGTCGATTTTGCATGGCGGCATCTTCTTATCCTTGCTGTTGCGCCAGTAAGACACCATTTGCGGGGTCACTCCCATTGCTTCGATCATGCTCTTAGGCTCGATGCGGTTCTTGTCCATCCACCGCTTCAGGCCGTAGCTCTTGATGTAGGCCGCTGACTTGAAGCACTCTGGCATGTTGTGCTTGTGGGTTTCTTGTGTTGTCATTTTATCTGCCTCCAAAGCAACCGCAAAGAAGAGCGGCAAAAAATCCGATAGCGCCAATGCCGCCTACAATGTACTGCGTCGATGGTACGGTGATGCCGACCACTACGATTGAGTACAAGACCACAATGACTACTGACCCGATAACTTCCTCTGGTTCTATTCTTCTAATTCTCATCCCTCTTCCTCCTGCGCTGTTGCGCTTTACATGTTCCTCATCATTATTTTAAGCATATCAACTTGGCTATGCGGATTATTTCGCGCAACTCAGAATCTACCAGAGTTAATCCGTGTTCAGTTGCCATGTGCTCAAACAGTTGGCAGATGCTCTGTTCTGTCAATGCTTCGGTGTTCGTCTTTTGGTCATTCATATCTTCACTCCGTGTTTTTATTTCGCTCATTTTAACCCTCTTTATTTGTCAAAAACTCTTCGTTTATCCTGCGCAATGCGGTGCAGGCATTCGTCAACGAGTCTGTTGGGTTCTGGGCAAAATGAGGCTTTAAAATCTCGTAAAACTCGCTATCTGTAAGGCATGTCTTTTGTGTTGCTTCTCTGTCAACGCCCATGACTGACCAGTTTGCTCTGTGCCTGTTCATTTGTTAAAACGCCATAACGCAAAGGCCATCCACCACAAACGAAAACTCGCCGTTTGCGATTAAACCGAACGCCGTCACCCTGTCATGAAAACTCTTGGCGCTTACCATTATGTTATCTACGCAGTCCATCAGGAAGGTTATGCTCTCTTCTCTATCTCCGTTGCGGTAGGCGGAAAAACTTTTCTGTAGCTCTGCTAGGTGCTCGGCCTGAGTGTCGCTTTCAAATACAAATTCAATCATCCTATCCTCCCTCGCCCTACTGGGCTTCGTTTCTTTCGATGCCCCAACCTACCATTTTGACGGGGTGAGGCAAGGGGATAATTAAACTTTTTTTAATACCTGTTCTAGTTCAGCATTTTCATGCCTGCAATGTTGCTCAATTCAATCCGTCCGTTCTGCCCGAAATACGCCTCCGCAACCTTCTTGCTAATGCCCATTTCGTCTGCGGCATCCTGAGGTGACTTGATCCATCCTCGAATTCGACCGACTTCAATATTAAGTTTCTGCATGAACTCTTTGCATAGGTAGCAATGTATGTTTCCGTTCTTGTACGGTTTGAGATCTCCGAATGAATTAATGTCTCCATCTCTATGATAATAGATTGTAGAGCGCTCGCTTGGCTTCATATCTGCGCAATATGTCTTATGCTCGTCAGCCTCTATATCAAACCCTAGCGACCGAGCCACAATCATAAGATCGTTTATATGATCCTTTGATTTATAGTCAACCGTGTAGCCTGACCATGAATAAGACCCCCAAACGCCCTCCTGCCAAATGAATCGGTAGTCCAGCATGTAATGGCTTTCCTCGCGCATATAACGCCACTCACCCTTTGCCCATCGCGTATTTGACTTGTACGTCTTGACGCTCTTCTCGTTCGCCATGCGGTCGAACACCTCCAGCGTTTGCTTATCCATGTATTCGTTTGCGTTTTTGATTGCCCAGATAACGACGGCGTATGCGTTTTCTTCCGTGAAATCAACCGACATGTGACCATTTAGCCGATCCATCATATCGCGCCTTGTTCCAGATGTAAGGCGGTCGGTTAGCTTTTCCAGATGGCTAAACAGGCGACCCCAGTATGTGGATTTGACCGACTTGATTTTTGATTGCAATATTTCACAAATGCGATCCTTGCTCAGTTCAAGAGAATCAAGCATCTCTTTGTCGAATTGCGTAAATGCCTGATAGCTCTTCAAGTGGCCTTGCATCTCGTTTTCGTATGCGGCGGCTAGTCGTTCTATTAGGTTGCGACCTGCGATAAGCTCGTTTTCTTCTGCGGCCTTCTGCTCAAAATCAGGATCAGTGCCTTTGAATTTGAATGTGTCATCAAAGAACTGCTTGAAAGGGTCTGTTTTCTTATTTCCGCTCTGCGTGATTTTGACGATGTTGATTTTTGCTCTTGCCTTGCGTTCAGCGTCAGAGAAGTTTCCGCTATAGATAGAAAACGCGGTCATTTTACGGCGAGATATTGCGGCCGTGATTTTTTCCGAAGACTGCCAGCGATCAGGGATTACCAAATAAATCTGCGTTGCCGTAGCTTCCTTAATGATGCGCTCTGACCATTCTTCAAACTTCGAATAAGGCGGATTGCAGACAATTACATCGACAGCCTTGTCAACCAATGTCTGCCCGTCGAAGTCTGTCCCAACCATTCCAATCTCTGCGGGGATTTGGTTAATTAAAATCTGGCTCTTCTCTATTGCGAACAGTTTATCATCACGCTCTTTGATTCGCATTAGTAGGCTTCCGTTACCCGCGCCGATATCCAATATTGAATACCCGTGACCGTAGCGAGCGTGAACGCTTTCTTTGATGACTTTAGCCATCTCGCTTGTTGTGGGGTAGAATTCGAAGTCCTGCCCCGCCTCTTTTAGCTTTGCAACTGTTTTTGGTACGCTCATCCTGTCCATCCTCATTTCGTGATCGGGTGTGTCCCTCTCATCTGCAACCAAATTAGCAGAATCAGAGGTGGATGCAATAACTAATTAAACTTTTTTTAATAGGGCGGGAAAGGGCTTGTTTTGCTGGGGTTGGCGGAATATGTGACCTAGTTACCCGTAATTAAAAACAGGCCATAATTAAAACACGGGTAAGTTGCCCGTAATTAACTCCGCCGTTTTGCGTAACATGCGCCAAGGCAACGGGTTAAATTACGGCAACTTTACCCGTAATTAAGGAGCCATATCAACAAACACCCTATAAACATTGATCAATATGCGAAAATGTCAGATTTCCAACATCGTCAACCGTTTTTTCATCAGATTTTTACGACACGCAACCCACGCAACACAAGCGACTTAACACGCCTTGTTTCTACGCATAGAAACACCGAAACGCATCTTTTCCCAAACCTTGTGCTACTACTCTTCTTATCAAATCGCTGAGAACCGAAGCTTGCGAGGTGAAGGCGGGGTGAGCATTTCAAACAAGGAAGGGACGTTATCTGTTTTGTCGTCTTTCTTCGCTTCCGCAAACCAATTGACAAGCGCAACCAACTCGGCTACGGTGGGGCAACTAATGAGGGGAATGATATGACTGCAAGCTGGGTAATAGTAGACAGGTTAACAGGACAAGCGGTCCGCGAGACGTTCAGCAAGCATAATGCTGGATTGGTCCGCGAAAGGTGCAGTGATACGCATGACGTTGTTACGATTCTGGATTACCTGCATAAACTGAATGAGGGGATTTAACATGGCAGGCGGCAGACCAACTAAATACACACCTGAGCTTTTGAAGAAGGCGCATGAGTACGTCGACAACTGGGAAATCAGCGGGCGTAAAATCCCGTCTATTGTCAGTTTGGCTATTCATTGCGATATTTCAAAACAGCGGGTTTATGAGTGGTTGAAGGATGATGATAAGTCTGAGTTTCGTGACATCGTCGCGCGCGTAGAGGCTAAACAAGAAGAGATTTTGATTGATAACGGGCTTGATCGGACGTTTGACGCGAGCCTGTCAAAGATGATGCTGAGCAAGCACGGGTATAGCGACAAGCAGGAGATTGACCACACAACAAAGGGCGAGAGCTTGAACGATGGCCCCAGCGCCGAGGCAGTAAGAAAAGCCAAGGAAGCTATCCTGAACACCACCGATGGCTAGAGAGCGCACATTATGGCGTGACTTCAGAGACGATGAAGCATACGTGGAGGCATCGCGCCAATTATGCCTAGAAAGCTTTAAGGTGTTCTGCCAGCTAGTTTTCAAGTTCGTCTACCGCAAGAAATTCATTTGGTCAGAGCATCATGACGTAATAGCTAACGGCTTAATGCGTGTCTGGCTAGGTTTAGACCAGAATCTCATTATCAACATCCCTCCGCGTTACTCAAAGACGGAGATGGTATGCCTGTTTGTTGCATGGACGTATGCACACAACAGATCGTGCGAGTACTTGCACTTGAGTTATTCAAGCGACCTTGCTGTGCGAAACAGCGACAAGATCAGGCAGGTGGTAAAGCATGAGTTCTTTCAGGACATGTTCTGTGTGCCTATTGATAGAGATAACGACAAAAAGAGCGAGTGGCGAACCGAGGAAGGCGGCATTTTCTATGCTACGGCGGCTGGTGGTCAGATTACTGGATTCGGAGCGGGGTCAACAAACGAGATAGACGACGATGGGAGCTTTAAGTTTTCCGGTTGCGTCTTGATCGATGACCCGCTTAAACCAAAGGATGCGCACACGCTACACAGAGAGCGCACCAATCAGAACTGGGACGAAACCATCAAGTCTCGTCGCAATGGCGACACCACACCAGTTATCGTCATCATGCAGAGGATTCATGAAGGAGACTTCACGGCGCATCTCTTGTCTGATACGAGCGAGAAGTTTAAGGTCTTGAAGATGAAGGCGTTGCGCGATGATGGAACCGCTTTATGGCCCAAGAAGCACAGCGCGGAAAAGCTGGAAGCAATGCGCGACAGCAATATTTACATGTTTTCATCTCAATATCAGCAAGAGCCAGCTCCAGCAGGCGGGTCAGTATTCAAAGAAAGCTGGTGGCAATATTACATCGAAGAGCCAATTTACGAGCGCGTTATCATTACGGCGGACACGGCACAGAAGACGAAGGAGCATAACGACTTCAGCGTATTCCAAGCGTGGGGGCTTTATGAGGGCAAGATAGATCTGCTCAACCAGATTCGCGGCAAATGGGAAGCACCAGAGCTTAAGCGCGTGGCTGTAAAATTCATTAACAGTGCGCGAGAATCTTATCCGAGGCTTAACAGCGTTTACATAGAGGACAAGGCAAGCGGAACGGGCTTGATTCAGAGCCTTCCAGCAGAAACGAGCGTTGCAATTATTCCTATTCAGCGAAATGTTGACAAAATCACTCGCTCATATGATGCCGCGCCACACGTTCAGTCTGGGCAGGTTCGTCTGCCGAAAGATAAACCGTTCGTAAACATGTTTGTTGCAGAGTGTTCGAGTTTTAGCCCAGAGATGACGCACCTGCACGATGATCAAGTTGACCCAATGATGGATGCTGTTGATATTCTGCTCGATAAGACAGAGCTAACCCTCTTCGACGTGCTATAAATTCCCTTGCATCGGCGCGCGGTTCGTGTAGGGTGCGTAGATTACTTGAGGAGGTAATCCAATGCCAAAGAAAGAGCTAAGCGTATCAATCAACAAAGCTGGAAAGTTTTGCTATTCCGTGTCAGGCGACGAGATGACACACGACGACGTTGCAGGGCTAGCGGTCAACGGGTTGCTAGGGTGCGCTCACAGCATCACGGACGAAGAAGAGAGCGTCATGCAGTCTTACATTAACCTAATCGATTACGCGCTACGTATTGGCGGTGATCGGTGGGGCAAGTATTTCAAGGAAGCGGTTGAGATTCATAAGATGGGGGCTTAATGCTCCTAAAGACGCTACACGTCCCCGCAATATGCAAGGTCTGCGGACGTCAGATCCACAAGCTAGAAAAGGCTTGGCAGGAATGCAAGACAATCACCATGCACGGAGGCCAGCCTGTTAATGAGTATCGGCATACTTGTGATGGGTGTTATGATAAACGGGCCGTTGGCTGATTGGTATTAGCACTCGCCTCATAAGCGAATTAAAGTCGGTTCGATTCCGGCACGGCCCACCAATTCGCCGCACCTTAACCAGTGCGGCTTTTTTGTACCCGCACACTACAAAACCGTAACTAATTGACACCGTGTTACAATTTTGTAACTATGTCCGCATGACTGAAGAATCTAAAGACGTGACAGACAACTCGGATATTTACGCAGTGCCAACAAGCGACGGCCTTTTAAACGTCGTCTCAGGACTTGGTTCAGCAAAAGCTCGCAACCCCGCTTCATACCTTGCGCCAGATCATCGGCTTGACAGGAACGAGCTTGAGAACTTCTACCGCTTCTATTGGATAGCTAAAGCTGTAGACATTCGCCCTTGGGACATGACGAGGCAATGGCGCACGTTTGAATGCGAAGATATTGACCCGAAGCAGGTAAAGGCGATTGAGAATGTAGAGCGCGAGGTGTCAGCATCCGAAAAGGTTCGTCAGGCTCTTCAATGGGCTTCCCTCTATGGCGGCGCAGGCATCATCATGCACGTTGACGGTCACGGCTATTTGGATAAGCCACTCGACTACACCAAGATCAAAAAAGGGCAACTCAAACGACTTTCTCCTGTTGATAGATGGGAACTGATTGAATCAATGTCCATCGAATACAACCCGCTACACCCAGATTTTAAGACGGCAGAGTTCTACCGCGTGGCAAACGATACGACCGCGCAACAGATTCACCGTTCGCGCATCATCTTCTTTAGAGGCCGCGACATGCCTATTCGCATTACTCGCCGCCTTCGTGGATGGGGAGACCCTGACGTTCAGAGATGGTATCAGGCTATCACGAACAACGAGACGCTTGCCTCTGCTATCGTTGAGGGAGTTCACCAGTCTAATATTGATGTTGTCGGCGTTAAGGGGCTGGCTAACCTGCTGGCAATGAAAGGCGGCGAGCAGAAGGCAATGGATCGCTTTATGACGATGGATATGTGCAAGAGTATGTTGAACATGTCTATCATCGACGTTGACGACTCATTCACACGCAACGCTTTCCCGTTCTCTGGATTGCCAGACATTTATCGCGTATTCCTTGAGGTGCTTGCATCGGCTACAGACATTCCAATCACGCGCCTACTTGGTTCATCTCCGGCTGGCTTGAACTCAACGGGCGAAGGTGACATCCGCAACTATTACGACTCAATCAAATCAGAGCAGGAAAACAAACTGGCACCAAAGCTAAACCAGCTTGATGAGGTTTTGGTTCGTTCTGCGCTAGGTGACTACCCAGAAGATTTGACCTACGAGTTCGACAGCCTGTGGCAGTTGACACCCGAAGAGGAGGCGACATTGCGCCAAACTCAGGTAAGCACATTGATTAGCCTTCAGCAGTTGGGCATCGACGAGTACACGCTTCAGAAGGACGCGGTAGAGCATGGCATAGTGAAGAATCTTAGCATGGAAGAGATTGACGCTATGCAAGCCGCTGATTCGTTCGAGGACGATGGGGACGATTTTGAGGGGGGCGACGATGATGACAACGGCGGCACGAAGAAAACAATCACTTGGCAGACAGACCCTAGCGGCAAGAAGTTTCATGTTGGCGCAGGCGGAAAGAAAATATACAAGCAGGAAAAATAGGGAGTCAACTTGGTAGTAGACGAGCTAACAGTCAAAATCTCAGCAGACATCGACAAGTCAATATACGACATGGTTGACATCTCCGAGGCTATTGACGAGATAATCGACCTCGTACCAAAACATGACAAGATTGTTGCCGTAGCGATAAAAGCCAATATATGCGACAAAATGACGGACTGGATAGATGCCAAAGAAGCCTAAATTCATCAAAGCGCGTGGCGGTAAACCGAACGCATCAGCCGAGCGGAAGTATCGGAATGAGCTTTTGCGCATTGTGAATGAGATCAATTCGCTAATCAGGCAGAAGATTGTTCCGATTCTCAAGAGAGACGGCAAACCCATTGACGTTGTGGCGGATAGCGTTGAAGTGAATGACGGGCCAGTAGCCGAAATCACCGAAGCCTTTGCAGTCATTCAGGGGTTGCTGAGTCTTGATGACCGAGAGAATAAAGGCGTTGGCTCTGCGTTCGTCGGATCAGTTGCGGCGACAACAAACGCAAAAACATCCGCCATGCTTGAACGTGCTGGGTTTGCTCTGCCAACGAACAGAGACATCATAGCAAGGCAGGGATTAACCGAGGCACTTGACGCTTTAACCGCCGAGAATGCCTCACTCGTTACCAAGATGTCGCAGGAATATATCGACCGCATCCAGAGAGCTGTGCTTGATAATTACCTTACTGGTAAGTATGTAGGAAACGGCGGGGTTCTGAAAGAGCTTGGGCGCATATCAGGCATCACAAAGAAGCGAGCCAAGTTGATAGCGCGTGACCAATCGAACAAGATTCACGGCACGGTTACACGGCTTCAGGCACAGGCTACTGGATCGGCTGGCTATGAATGGAACAACGTGCGCGACGAACGTGTGCGCGGCAATCCGTCTGGCAAGTATCCGAACTCCAAATACAACCATTGGGACAGAGACGGAGAATACTTTCTATGGAAGCCAATGAAGAATCCGCCAATATCTCCAAATGGGAAGCCGTTTAGACAGCCGCCAAAGGACGGTATGCCGGGGGAACCAATTAACTGCCGATGCTTTGCTTCTCCGGTATGGATCGAACAATAATGCTTTACACGATAGTTACAAAATTGTAATAGTTACATAAATGGAATAAACGACATGCTAGTTTTTGACAAAGTAGACATCAATCAATCGAAACGCGAACACACTCCAGAGGGGTATCTTCGCGTTCCTGCCAACCTTGCACGGGTGGGCGTTTATGATTACCGTGCTGGTGATATTGGCATGACTGACCGCGACCCAATGGATCAGGTAAAGGTTTACCGTCCAGCGGATCAGGTGTTTGACGAGACGAGCATGAACAGCTTTTCGTTGAAGCCCGTAACAAACGGTCATCCGCCTGAAATGGTGAACATCAAGAACATAAAGCAATACCAAGTTGGTAACGCCGCTTCAGCAATCTCCCGCAATGGCGACTTCATGGTTACAGAACTACTCGTAACGGATTCAGCCATGATCTCAGCCATTGAAGACGGAAAGTGTGAGGTAAGCAACGGGTACACAGCAGATTTCGACTTCGTAATAGGCGCAACCGAGAACGGTGAGCGATACGATGCAATTCAGAAGAACATTCGCGGCAATCACATTGCCATTGTCGATAATGCTCGCGGTGGACGCGGGTGTCGGCTTAGTGACGAACAAAAAAAGGAACAGAACATGAAAAAAATCGTGTTTGATGGCATGACCATCGAAGTGACTGAGCAGGGCGAGCAGGTCATCGGCAAGCTCCAGTCAAAGGTTGAGGGTCTTGAAACAGATCTCGCAACTGGTAAAGTAACAAATCAGGCGGCTATGGACTCCAAAGACGCTGAGTGGCAGGCAAAGCTTGACGCTAAACAGGACGAAGTGAAGGCCGCAGAAGCCAAAATCGTAACAGACGAACAGATTGACGCTCGCATTGAATCACGCGCCGCTCTGGTAACTGACGCGAAATTGCTGAAGGCCGATCTCGACGCTTCAGGTAAGTCAGACGCACAGATCATCGAAGAAGTGGTGATGGACTCTTGCGACGGACTCGACCTGACGGTATTCGACGAAGTAAGCAAGCCCGTTTATTGCAAGGCCCGTTTTGATGCTTTGCTCGCAGTTGCCAGCAAAGGCGACGGCGCGGACAAGATGAATGTTAAGGTTGACGACGAGCAGGATGTTGTTGACGGAGATAAGGCTCGTTCGGAGTTCTCCAAGAAAACAGAAAAAGCATACGAAATCAAGGAGGCTTAAATGACCCAGCAGACCAGTTATGAAATTTACATGGGCAAAGCATTTGCCGGACTAATCGCGGATATGCGTCCGCGTGAGGTTGACAGCAAAGTTTGGGAAGATACCACTGACGGTGTTTTTGGAATCTTCGTAACTCGCGGAACAGGCGATGATCAGGTTGTACTTCCTACGGCAGATACCGACCAGATGCTTGGCGTTGTGGTTGCACACCAGAACATTGAACTGGATCGCGGAACAACCAAGATCGCAATCGAAGCAACGGACAGCATCAACGTAATGCGCGAAGGCAATGTGTATGTTGCAACTGAAGACGCATGTGTTCCTGGCGATCAGGTATTTGTTCGCTACGCATCAGGTGCAGGCGGAACTCAGTTGGGCGCGTGTCGTACTGACGATCCGGGTTCCGAGGCAGTCGCAGTTGACTGGGAATTCGACGAGACCGCCGGAGCAGGCGAGTTCGCTAAAATCCGCAAACGGTAAAAGGGAGCAATAAATGAGCAAATATGTAAAAGACGCAATTGACAGCCAGATCAAATCAACTGGCGTTATGGATGCAGGTGATGGAGTATTTTTCGAGCGTGAGCTTGAACACATCAAGGCCAAGTCCTACGACAAAAAATATGCTGACCTGAAATTCCGCGAGGTTTTCCCGATTAGCCACGACGCACCTGAAGGATCTACTTCTATTACCGTGCGTTCATACGACAAGGTTGGTGTTGCCAAGATCATTAATGGCTATGCAACCGACCTTCCGCGTGTTGACATCGCTGGCAAAGAGTACAGTGTTCTGGTTAAACAGACGGGTGCTTCTTACGGGTACACTACCAAAGAGATTCGCTCAAGCCGTCTCACTGGCAAGAGCCTCGAACAGCGTCGCGCAAATACAGTTAATCGTGCAAACGAAGAGCTGTTGAACAAAATCGCTTACAATGGCGACGCGGACAACGGACTGTTTGGGCTGTTTACTGTTGGCGGAATCCCGACCACTACTGTTGCAACGAAAGCGGCAGGCGGAACGAAATGGATCAACAACGCGACACCAGAAGAAATTCTGTTCGACATGAACAATGCTGTTGCTGTGCAGGTTGAAACTACCAAGATGAAGGAAGCACCAACTCGCGGGTTGATGCCTGTTGCTCAGTACCAGTACATTGCCTCTAAGGCGCGTTCTGCTAACAGCGACACAACCATCCTTGAGTACTTCCTGCAAAACAACCAGTACGTGAAAGAGGTTATGCCTTTGAACGAGCTGAACGGTGCAGGTACTGCCGGAGTTGATGTGTTCGTGATTTATAATCCCGATCCAGACAACCTCGTTTTCGAGATGCCTATGGAATTCCGACACAACCCGCCTCAGTTGCGTGGCCTGTCTTGGGATATCCCGTGTGAATCCGAAACTGGCGGACTGAACGTGTACTACCCGTTGTCTATCGCAATCTGGGAAGGCATCTAAAATAACCACAAGATAAAAGGAGGAGTTATCAAAATGGCTAAAACCTACGAACTCAAAAACATTACAAACAACCCAGCGCGCCCCATCGGTCTAATGGTCGGTGGTGGTGGCGAGGGCATTAACCCGAAGAGCTACAAGCAGGTAAACACTGACGACATCCCCGTAACTTTGACTGCGGCTGAGTATGGCAAATGCAAAGACGCGATTAAGCGCTATGTGGATGCCGATATGCTGAAAGTTAAAGAGATCGGTAAAAGCGACGTTAAGAAAGATGACGTTGAAGACATCGATGCACTTCGGGAAGAAGCGAAGGCGCTCAACATCAAAAGCTGGCATGTAATGGGGGCGGATAAGTTGATCACCGCCATTGCTGAAGCTAAAGCAGAAGAAGAGGCCAAGTAATGTCTGATCTCACCGTTCCTGAATTTAGAGCGCGTTTCCCAGAGTTTGTAGATCCTCCTGTTACGGACGATCAGATTCAAGCTCTGATTGATGACACGCTCTGCAATTTTGATCAGGAGCGGTGGGATTGTCTTTATAAACGCGGGCATAGCCTTTATGTAGCGCACTTGCTAACGGTCACAAGCGGACAGCAAGCGGGGAATGGCGGTTCAGTAGGTCTTGATGCCGCGCAAAGTAAAGCCGTCGATGGCGTGAGCGTGAGTTATGCCACATATACGCCCGACAACTTCAATGACGCATTTTTTGCTGGAACGTCATACGGAAGAGAATACCTGATGATGCGCGACAAGGTTGGAATCGGAGCAGTTTGCACAGGAGTTGAGGGAGTGGTTCGCTACAACCCATATTACTAATGGCAAGAAGCAAGGTCATCGTAAAAAAGAGCAACGCAAGCGAGCTTCTAAAGAGGCTTGAAAAGGTTGCCGTGTATGTCGGACTACCATCCGATTCAGACCCGTACCCGAACGGCACTAGCGTTGTTCAGGTTGGTACTGACCACGAATTCGGAAGCGACAGACCTCGCACATACATTTCTCCAAGAATGAACACGGTAACGGTGTCAGGCGTACCAGAGCGCTCATTCCTTCGCTCTACGGCTAAAGAGAACCGCAAGCAATGGGCCAATAATGTGAAGCGCGAAGTTTCTGACATTATTCGCATGAATAGCGACACAACGACAATGATGTCTAGGGTCGGCATTAAGGCGGCGGCTGACGTAAGAAAGAAGATAGTAGCAATCAACGACCCCGCAAACAGTCCGCAGGTCATTGCTGAAAAAGGAAGCTCAAACCCGCTAATTGACACTGGGCATTTACTCAACTCAATCACTTACGACGTGAGGGCTAAATGAGCGGCCTAATTAACGTATCCGAACTGATGACAGACCCAGACTTCGCGCAGACGCTTACGTTGCGCAGAACGGAGGGGTCATTCAATGATTACGGCGAATGGGAAAGCTCTACGCCAGTTGACTCGTCAGTTACAGGGGCATGGCAGAAGGTCACAGAGCGCGACCTTGCACAACTAGACCTTGGCGAGATTAAACAGGAAGTACGCAGATTTCTTACCGTCACCGAAATAAAGGTTTCAGAAGACGACGACAAGCTAAGTGACCGCATCATCTGGGCGAAGAACGGCGGACGCTACAAGGTTTTGAAGGTGACGGATAACAGCGACAATGGATTTTATCGGGCTTATGCATCATTTGAGGGGACGGAGTAATGGCGGTTGACTACAAACAGGTTTACAGAAACTTGCACGA
>ERZ1046148.853-NODE-853-length-16935-cov-6.248756_pt1 | contig 16935 bp, 17 predicted proteins | sample MGYA00383090_ERZ1046148 | MGnify/ENA primary metagenome ERZ1046148 (study PRJEB29581, sample SAMEA5548360) | metagenome | biome: marine; feature: coastal; material: water | depth 25 m | study: Short-term variability in the microbial, nano- and picoplankton... | reverse complement strand
GAGATGTTCCTAAATCTGAATGTCCCACGTGGATGGAAAAATGAATACAGTTCTACCAGATTGGGAATGAGGTGGTACCGTAATGCGATTGGATTATCTGATGACACATCGACTTTCCAATTAGGTGGTTCACGAATTGATATTGATAAGGTTGAGCGAGGAGATGTTGATGCTGATTTAGAGGGCATGGCTAGTGTTTCATGCTTGCCTTCATGGCCTCAAACCCATCCTCTAGAAATGGATGTGGACTTGTTAGCCTGGTCTCTTGAGAACAGTCCTGAAGGACTTCCAATCTGGTTGCAGTCTTGATGAGCCATCCCTGTTCCCAGACTTAGATAAATAATAATCTAGTTATTATTGTAAATTTAATAAGCCTCGACGGTCTAATTTGTTTATGAGTCAAATTATACAATCAACGAACACCCCAGACGTTCCCAAATCAATTTTTGTCTTTTTCCAAATTGGTTGGGCAATAATAGGTTTAACCATTATTGTCACTCTATATGGCCTCAGTATATTGATGTTCTACGAAGCAGGTAATAGTGAGGGTATTACTGGATTTTTTTCTAAATACTTTGCGTTTGGTGAGAATGGAGCGTATGTGCCAATATTTTCATATCCTATATTTATTTTAGAAATGTTAACCTTTGGTATTATTCCGGGTTTCTTGATGATAGGTATAGGGTATCATCTCAAGAAACTTTGGCAATCTTCACATTACCCTTGGTGATCAGATGAATATTTTAGTCATAACAGGCGACCTAAATCAAGAGTATCAGGTTTTGGACTCCATCTTTGCTATTGATTCTCATAAAGAAGGATTCTTTTTCTCAGCAGCAGATCCTTCCAAGGCCTTCGAAGGAGTAAAAAACCAACTTAAGAGCAAGGCTAAATCTATGGATGGTGATGCAATAATCAACTGTTTGTTTGAGTATCGAATTTCAATATCTCAGGGATTTTTTTCTCGCTTCTTTGGTATGGGGCCGAAACAAGTTGTGGAAATTTTTGCTTATGGTACAGCAGTTAAGAGAGTCCAGCAAGCAACACATTTTGCGACACCAACGGTAGAACCAACAAACCTGCCACATTCTTCGAATCCATTTTCAATACAGGAAAGTGTTGCTGCTTCATCGCCCCATCCTTCTACACCGAATCCATTTACATTACAAGCAAACAACAATGCTTCAAGCAGGCCTTTAACACCCCCAGTTCAACCTTCTATTGCTTCTGAATGGATTGATGCTGATGGTGTTAAGTGGAGGAATACAAATGGCGGAGTCATGTTCTGGTGGAATGGAGATGATTGGGAAATATATTGAATCTTGATTTATTCTAACATCTTGAAAGTATAATTGAACTGACCATGTCCAAATTAAGAAATCCTTCTGGATCAGAGTTGGAGTTGAACGCCTTCATCTAACAAGAAATGAACGATTGAAATACAGGTGTGTCCTTGTAGCCATGAGTTTCCGAGGCTTCTAGGGATTCCTCGCATCGATTCCAAAGGCTTGTCATCACCGAGGATGAATCCGATGTCATCGATTGAAAAATCACTTGGCAATACTCCTGAATATAGATTCTTAGAATCAGCATCTAGTCTGATGATTGGACAATCCCATTCATCCAAAGTCATGTCCAAATCTCCTCCTCCATCATAGATTCCTGGACTGCGTTCTACCCAGTGTCCACGGGGAGGCATAGGCTCCTTGATGACGGCAGCTATCTTTCCCCCAACTGCTCTTTCTTCTGCATGGATACCTTTCAATTCATTTGAAACAAACTTGATTCTTCTTGCAGGACCTGGACCTCCAAGCAATATCATTGTGAACTCAACATCATCTCTAATTCCATGACTTGTGAGTATTGAAGACATCAATGCACGTACCAGCACATCCATTCGTCCTGCACCACCTGCCATATCATTTAACGGAAGTTTTCCTTTAGCCATTGCCCTAGTTCCAACAATAGCAAAACGGCGCATGATAATCACCTATTATTTTCAATCACAGACCTTATTGCATTACGCATTTCTAATTCCGTATTCAAGATGAAATGCGCACCATGTGAATCCACAAGCCATCCTCTTGGCATGTCCTTCTTGCCTAAGTCTTCTAATCGGTTTGCAATTGTTGCAGTCATTCCTGAGGTTTGTATTTGGGCAACTGCTCTGTGAACAAGGTCCTTCTGCTTTATTCCACTTTCAAGTTTGAAACCGATCCTAGTTGCTCCACTGCACAACTCTTTGAGTTCCATTATGTGTTTTGAAGATTCAATTAAGCCGACATTCAAATCACCTTGTAGTGATGCTATTTTTCCTTCAACCGGCTCTCTAACAGTATAATCTAAGACCGCAGCTGCATGAATCCATACATCGATATTGTCCTTTGATAGGGCCTTGAGTTCACTAAGCATTTTGTCGGGTTCGGGACATTTAATGTCCAGTGGTAACCAGTCTGGGCAATCCACAGTAGTTACTCCACTCACGCAGGTAACATCCATTCCATGACGATACAAGTCATCTGCTAACATGTAACCTGTTTTACCACTAGATGTATTTTGAATAAAACGAATATCATCAATTGCACTCTTTGTTGCACCTAATGTAATTACAACGGAAGTTGTATTTTTGTTGATAAAATTACCAAGGCGTGCTACAATTTCTTCGTGGCTAGGTGTTTTTCTCTTACCTTCTTCTTCCGCACCCCATAGGATTCGTACACCAGATTTTACGCATTGCATAACCAAATCCTCTGTTACTGGGTCATCTGCAAGGTCATTATGCATTGATGGAACCATCATTATGGGGGCATTTCTACCCCTTGCAGCGGAAAGTGACATCAATAGTGGACCATTCATCAATCCATGAATAAATGACGCCATTATGTTACGAGTTGCAGGTGTTACCAGTATTGCATCAAAATTAGAGAGAGCAGATAGGTCACCATCCCAATCGGTAATAACCTCGCCTTGTGAAGCCCACCTAACTGCTAGTGGAGTTATGATTTTCTGTGCTGAAGGAGTCAGAATTACAGTAATTTCAGCACCATGCCTACGCAGTTCCCTTGCAAGACGTACAGTATCAACAGCAGCAATGCCACCTGTGACGCCAAGTAGTACATGCTGGCCCTTTAGTGAGCCACCAAGAACCTCGACATCGGTGTCACGCATGTTTGTGGCACAAGCCACTGCTTCAATACGGCTTCGCCGGTTGTTTCAATTGTAAAAGGCCCCTCGAAGGCTCCATGTCGGATGCTGATGAGATGATATTGGCAGGTTCAAGACCTAACCCCTCTGACCCAATTTCTGCTCTTCACAAGCGTGTTTCCTTCGTACTCTTGATAGATTCATTTGTACTATTTATGATTGCTAATATTTTTGTGAGCCCTGTTCTCGCACTTATTCCAGCAATAGTTGGTGGAATAATTTGGTTCATGTACCGCTCAAAAGCAGACTGGGCCTACTGGTTTGCTCCATTGGTGATGGGATTGATTTCAGGACTATTTTGCATATTTTTATTCATGAATGTCTACGCTTTGTTTGTAGGCTCTGGCGGATCGTGGCTGATAACACTTCTAATCGGATGGGCGACATTTTCCTCAATTCGCTTTATTCGAATTCATTTCCATCCAGTCTACAAGATGGGCTACAGCGGTCATTCTGTACACAATGAGGGGATACAGTTGGATCCTAATGAAATGCTAGCAGCATGTCCAACTTGCCTTGCAGTCTTAGCAGTAAATCCACTTCTACTTTCGCCTGATGACTCTTGTCCTCACTGTGAGTCACCTCTAGTGACAAGAAACTATGAGGAAGAGTGAATTTCCCAATCAGCGACTTGCTAGTGTTAGGTTCTTCCACATGTCCTCTGGGACTTCCATGGATAGTCTTAGACCACCCATTGCACCAAGGCGAACAGGGTCATCTACAACGTGAACATTTACATCGCCCATATCAGAAAGTCTGCGCTCAATCATTGCACCAAGACCAGCGATACCAGAGCCGCCACCTGCAAGAACCATGTTCCTACGGAATTCGCTGTGGAATTCCGGATTGGATTGGGAAATCAATTCCTTGACATTTTCAACGATAGGGTCAACAATGGATTCACATGCATTTTGGATACAATCTGTGATATCTAGAGTCATTGCTTTACCTTCGATTGAGAAGTCTACCATTATTGGCTCATCAGGGGTTGAGGATGAAACAAAGGAATATTTTTCCTTCCAACGGCGTGCCATATCTTTGGTGATTTGAGCTCCATTGTACTTACGCTGGATTTCGACAATAATTTGGTTGTCAACATAATCTCCGGCATATCCTGTGTGCATTTGGTCATCTGGACCTGGGATAGTACCGTATACACGGCACAAGTCAGTAGTTCCAGCACCGATGTCAATAACAAGAGTGTGTTCAATCATATCTAGAGCGTATGCAACTGCGAACGGCTCTGAAATAATCATTGCAGCGTTAACTGAACCGGCTGCAGCGTCAAAAATTGCAGTCTTGTCAACGTGGCTTGCTTCTGCAGGCGCTCCAATAACAGCGACGACACGGTCATAGTCTTCCGGATCGGATAGACCGATTAGATGAGTAATGAAATGTGCAATAAATTCACGGTCCTCGGGTGTGTCTTTGATGACACCTAGTTCTAGAGGTCGGAATAGGTTTAGTGCAAGCCTATTCTTTAGTGCTTCTTCGCCAAAGAGAACGTCTCTCTTCAGGAAATTTCGTGCGATTGGATCCTTTGGGGTTCCAATTACTGTTAGTTCCTCTTCTTCGTGGCTATCGCTGGATACCATAACAGAGCGGAAGGTTCCAAGGTCTATTCCAATGTAAAGTACTTGTTCGGCCATGTTAACTCGCCGATTCGTGCGATTGGCTCTCGCCTTATGAATATGCCTCGCATCTCAATTATGTAAATGGTTGATAATGAATCTATAAAACGATTAACTAACACCAATTTTCACACTTATGGCAGTACCATGCAGCGTAGTCGACATATAGTTCAGCCATTTCGCCACAGCCCGTACATTCTTTGAGTGCATGGTCGCCAAAAATTTGCTGAACAATCTGAACATGTAGTTGCTCATCAATACCCAATTGTTGGCGCATAGCCCATAGCATCTGGTCTTCAGATGGTGAAATAATTCCATCAGCTAAACAAATTTCGACAACTACACGGTAGTCTTCTAGCATCTTCACATCACGTGGGTCCATTGAGACCCCACCTTTCTCAGCCACAATATCAGTGCCTCCTGGGTCATCAACGAATATTACCAAAGAATCGACATTTAATTGCTCGGAACGTAATTCCAATAGAACCGTTGCTCCATCTTGATTAGCATAAACTAACTTTGAATGTCGATTAATGACCTGGGCAATTGATCGTGCAGTATCTTCGGGGCTACGTCCCCTGCGCCATCCGGTTTCACTTGATTCATCATATGAATAGAATTCAGTTCCCAGACCAGGGTATTCAAGTCGGATTTCTTCTCCACCATCAAATCCATTTGCAACAATTGTAATACTGCCAATTGTAGTATCGACAAGGTTATCGTCATCATCAAAAGAAATCATCAGCGGCTTTCTCTCTTCTGTAGCCGCATTGAAATGTCCACTCATTCCACTCATCCATTTATCTTCCAGACGTTGTAGTGAGGCTTCCTGTTTGCCAGACAGACCCTTGTCAATTCCAAGAACATTGGATAATTGTCCACCCTCCATTTCTCTCTTGAAGTCTTCAATGAGTTCAGCATCACGCCGATATGTATCTGGCGGTCCACGCTTTTTGGCTACATGATCTGGGTCTTTCCATTCGTATTGGCATCGTGAACATGAGAGGTAGCCTGCTAGAGTCGAGGGCTGTTTTTCACCACCACATCGAGGGCAGTCTCCCTCTTCATTTGCGGTCAGGTTGTCTGCTGCCTCGCGTCTTCCTTTGCGGAATCCCCAGTCTGACATATTACAGGGACTAGGATAGTCGCATTTGAACACTCTCCCTGTAAAAGAGCCCGCTACCAGCAAAATAATTGCGTATCAGAGGCAAACGAAGGTAACCTTTCGTATTTTCCATCACAACTTGAGATAAATCTGTGCTCAAATCCGACAACTCTCATACACAAGGTTCAACAATACATCGCCTGTCGGCGGGATGATACTATGTTGCGACAATGCAGAACCCATGGCCATTTTAGCGGAACAAACTGCCCGACATGCAATGCTGAGGGCAAATTCATCATGTCCGATAGAGAATCCAATAGTCTAGGGCGCATACTTGCGCTTGTTCTTCGCCATGCTCCGGAGAAATTTGGAGTTGAGATGGATCTGAATGGTTGGGTCAACTCACGTGAACTGTCAGAGGCAATTCAGAAGCAGCGCAAACATTACCACTGGATTCGTGGATGGCATTTCGAAGCTATCGCAAATGCAGATGAAAAAGGGCGTTACCAGGTTGAAGGTGAAAATATCAGAGCGACATATGGTCATTCTATTGAACTAGAACTTGACCTACCTACAGACGATATTCCTGAAGCACTATATTGGCCCTGTGACCCAGAAACCGTTGCAACTCACATGGAACTTGGAATTACAGCAGGTGACAGAAAGCACGTACATTTGTCGAAAACAATCTCCAATGCTATGGAGGCAGGACACGTACGAATTAGTCGTCCTGCAATCCTTGAAGTAGATACTACTAGAGCAATTGCTGATGGATTCACAATTTGGCGTGCAGGAACTACAGTATTCCTTTGTGAAGAAATGCCAGCGGAATACCTATTCCATGTTGAAGAAGAAGACCCTTCAATCCAAGATATGATTGCAATCTGGGAAGAGGAATGATTACTCAGCGTAATTTCCACAACTCGAACAGAAATTAAGATCGGACTCAAGTTGAGTTCCACATGTTGGACACACTCCGCCTGCAATTGCCATTATGAGTTTTGCAGCGTTTGCATTTTCTCCATCTGGTACTTGTAAGGCTTCAATAATTTTCATTGGGTTTTGCCCAAGATTCGATAGTTCCTTGAATTTTTTAGAAAAGTCCATTGCTAATAGTAGTGAAGATTCTATTTGCCATTGGCGTTTTTGACGCTCAACTTTGTCTACAATATCGTCGCAGGACTCTAATTCTGCTTGCATATGACGGATGAACTCATCGACACTAGCGGACTCTGACATGTTACCGTCCTGTCCCAACTCCCATGTAAATCCAATGCACACATTAGGGCGAATTGTATAGCATAAGCATGGGCGGCACTGTAGTCATCAAGTGGGGTGGTGGGTTAATCACCCACAAAGAACACTTGTGCACAGTAAATTCCGAGGTAATCGATTCGTTGGCTGCTGCTTGTTCGAGATCTGGTAAGAAACTTGTAATTGTGCATGGCGCAGGCTCGTTTGGACACATGAAAGCCAAGAAATACCGATTGGCCGAGGGACGTGTTGAAGGTATTTCTCAAAATGACGCAATTACAGAAGTCCGCTCAGACATGCTAGAGTTGAATGATTTAGTAATGCAATCACTAACAAAACACGGACTTCATGCTCAAGCTTTCGCTCCACACACTTGGGCGAAGGGGACCGGTCCTAAATTCGAAGGTGAATTACCGGTTTGTGACGGCGTCACTGTTCTATTTGGAGATGTAGTTGCAGACTCTGAAAGAGAATTTGGAATACTTTCCGGCGATGATATTGTTTTCCGGTATGCTACTGAATTACCCGATGTCGAGAGGGTTGTTTTTGCGATTGGGGGAGTTGATGGTATCCTGAAAGTTCCTCCTGCCAGAGCAGGCCCCGAAGATTTGATTGAGATTTGGAACCCTAGTATGTTCTTCGAAGGAGAGCATGCAACGGAAATTGATGTTACAGGTGGTATTGGCCTAAAAGCCTCAAGAGGTGCAATGATTGCTGAAAAAGGAATCGAAGTAACTCTTGTTAATGGGGAATATGCCGATAGAGTACTTGATGCAATTGAAGGTAGGGCCGTAATTGGTACCCGTATTGTCGCAGGGAACCCTTGATGTAGTGGCCGCGAAACCCAATGGTGGGTGAGTGTATGTCCGGATATGGCATTGGTGATGTTCCTACTGTCCAAGTAGAAGCTGATGCCTCTGCGGTATTGCTGGGTAGTGACTCCATTCAGGAATCACTAATGTCTGAAGCAGTCATCCAAGTGACCGAAAATGATGAGATAATCGGACCGGTTTCCAAACTCGATAGCCATCACCAAACTGGAATGTATCATCGTGCATTTAGTGTTCTACTGTTTGATTCATCAGGAAGGCTTCTCTTACAAAGAAGAGCAGCGCACAAAATTACGTTTCCTAATATATGGGCTAACTCATGTTGCTCACACCCACTGCATAGTGAAGAAGAAATGGAGCCGAGAAACGACCTTGGAGTAAAACGTGCAGCAATAAGAAAACTCGAACAAGAATTGGGTATCAACCCAAATCAAATCGATATTGAAAAGTTCGAATTTGTAACGAAAATGCGCTATCAAGCCCGGCAAGATGAAAATTGGATTGAAAGAGAAATTGACCACTGCTTAGTAATCCATGCGGATGTTGAGGTCAACCCTAATCCAAATGAAGTTAGTGAAGTTAAATGGGTTAACCAAGAAGAACTTGAGGCATTACTAATTGCTGAAGATCCCGAAAATGTAATCGCCCCATGGTTCAGATGTATTGCGGCACGAATGATGAATGATGATTGGTGGCGTCCTGGCTGTGCTGTTGCAGATGATTTAATCCATGATATGGGCGATGTGTCACACATGCTTCCAGGTGCTACTGGTGCAGACTTGAACACTAGCATAGCGGAAGTCAAAGAATTGGTTGAACACCGTATTGAACGGGCACTAAAGCACACTTCTCTTGAGAGACTCTCGGGGGCAATGATGCACCTTCTAGAAGGTGGCGGGAAGCGACTCCGTGCAACTCTTCCCTGGTTAGTAGCTAAAGCCGTAGGGGATACGCATTCGGGGATGCTCGATGTGGGAGCAGCAATAGAAATTATCCATAATTTCACCCTTGTTCATGATGATATAATGGATGATGATGAGATTCGACGTGGTCGACCTGCAGTACACATTGCATATGATTTGCCTACCGCAATTAATGCAGGCGATGCTATGCTTGCAATTGCATTTGAAGCAATGGCTGTGGCAGAGGGCATTGAGCCTGTACAATTGCCATTTTTGGTTAAGAGAATTGGTCGAATGGTACGTAAGTGTAGCGAAGGCCAGCAACTGGATATCGAATTTGAAGATAGAGAAACAGTTTCTGAAGATGAATATATCACAATGATTCATGGCAAAACAGCAGCGATGTTCCTCACCTGTGCAGAAGTCGGTGCACATCTTGCAGGTGCTGATGACCAGACGATACAATGTATGCATGAATGGGGCCTGTCTGTTGGTCTATGTTTCCAATTAATGGATGATTTAATCGATGTATTATCGGATTCAGATACGCTTGGTAAGCCAAGTGGTAGTGATGTTGCGCAAGGTAAGCGCACCCTGATGGTTATACATGCCCTTAACCAACCACCTTCACAATCAAAAGACGAGTTACTCGCAGTTTTAGGCAAGGGCGACAATGTTACTGCACAACAGGTTACTAGGGCCCATAAGGCGTTAGAAGACCTTGGTTCGATTGAATATGCCAGAACGAAAGCGGAATCATACCACCGTAAGGCACATGATTCTCTTGACAGGATCCCAGACAGCCCAGCAATACGCGCCCTTCGTGAGTTGACTGATTACCAACTTAAGCGGATATACTAATTGAGCCACCGCTCAAAACCCTACAATACCACCGAGTCTCACCGGGGAACTTCTCATTTGACATTCTCTGATATTGCCCATCAGTAAATGAAGCAGATATTTTGTAGCAAGGAGATGCTGCAGTCATAACTTCTAATTCAACAAGTCCAATTGAAAATACCGAACCAATTTCCAGATTGAATCCCTCTACCAAGAGGTTCTCTCCAGTGCTGCCTGGAGTTATTGGATGGCCTTCATCGCGTAGTTTACAGAGAACTTCATTTTCCAACACACAAATGGCTCTCATTGGTCCACCATGATGCTTTTTGTTTTGTTGTTCGTCTCCAATTAGCCCAGTGAGGTCAACCTCAACAGAATTAATTGGCAACTTTGGAACTCCACCAGTTGAAGTATAGATTCCTAGTAACTTACCCATTTTCAGCACCACTCTATTGGTGTCTAATTGACTAATACTACTAATCACTCAGCGTAGTAAGATTCAGGATTTGGGTCAGGCTTCAATCCCTTACGGGTACGAATTTCACCTACTACCTTCTCGAATAATTGAGGAGGAAGTATTTCGAATCCAATGTTTTCTGAGTTCCAAACTGCACGACCTTGTGATGCGGCACGGATGTCATTGGAGAATCCAAATGTCTCAGCAACAGGTAGAGTTCCAATAACAGTAGTTGCTTCACCTTCAGATGGCATATCTTCGATAATTCCACGGCGGTTGGTGATTTCACGTGTGACTTGACCAAGCCAGTCGTTAGGAACGCTGACATGTGATCTCTGCATTGGCTCCATCATTACTGTACGAGCACGTAGCATTGCACCTTTGATTCCATTGCGGACAGCAGGAATTGTCTGTGCAGGTCCACGGTGAATTGCATCTTCATGCAGCTTAGCATCGACTAGTCGGACCATCATTCCCATAACTGGTTCATCAGCCACAGGACCTTTCTTGCAGACTTCATTGAATGCTTCGATAATTAATTCACGAGTCTCGTGAAGTCCTTGGATACCCTTTGTATCATTGACTAGAACGTTAGTTCCATTGATTGCGTAAATCTTACGCATCTTGTCCTTGTCCATTCCAAGTTCTCCGAATTTGCGTCCAACTTCTTTTGCATCTCCGGTTCGGACAGTCCCATTTCCAAGTTGTCCGTCTCTCAGTGCGTTAACAACTTCAGGAGAAAGAGGTTCACATTCCATCATGAATCTGTTGTGGCGATTTGGAGACTTTCCTTCAAAAGAATGTCCTCTGTTCGTTCCTTCAACAGATTCCCTGTATACCACAATTGGAGGGCTTACTTTTACCTTGATATTCTGTTCTTCCTCTAAGCGGTACACCGTAATTTCAAGATGTAATTCGCCCATACCGGCAAGAAGTGCTTCTCCAGTTTCCTGGTTGGTACTGATTTGCAGTGAAGCATCAGATTTTGCAAGTGAGCGAAGTGCATCGATGAACTTTGGAAGGTCCTTCATGCTCTTTGGCTCAACAGCCACAGTAACAACTGGGTCTGAGTAGTGTCGAATTGCTTCGAATGGTGTGAAATCCTTGTTACGAGATAATGTGACACCAGCAGCTGCAGAGCGAATTCCAGTTAGCGCAGCGATATTACCTGCTACAACCTTTGGTACAGGAATTCTATCTCCTCCAACCATCATGCTTACTTGCTGGACACGTTCTGGTTTTGCAGCACCGATAGCGTAAACCGATTCACCTTGGTTAATCGAACCAGAGTAGATACGTCCAACCGCTACTTCTCCTGCGTGAGGATCCATCCAGATCTTGGTAATCATCATTGCAAGTTCTGCATCAGGATCACAACTAATCATTGCCTTTCCAATTGGCGTCTCCAAATCTCCATTCCAAATATTTGGAATACGGTATGGTTGAGCCTCAACTGGTCCAGGCAGTTTTGAAACAGCCATATCCAATAGAACTTCGTGCACAGGTGCCTTTTGAGCTAGTGTTTTCTGGTCTTCATTATTACAGTACTCGAATATTTGAGTCATAGAAACGCCAGACTTCTTCATGTAAGGAATTGTAATTCCCCAGTTGTGATATGCTGAGCCAAATGCTACGGTACCATCCATGACACTGACTTGCCATTTCTTTTCCATACCTTCTGGAGCGAATGAGCGGATAAGTTTGTTTACTTTGACAATAGTTTCTTCGAATCTCTTTAGCATGTCCTCAGGAGTTACTTTCAATTCATTGATCAAGCGGTCAACCTTATTGATGAACAATACAGGCTTAACCTTCTCCTTCAATGCTTGTCGGACAACAGTTTCAGTCTGGGGCATTGGTCCTTCAACAGCACATGCTAGGATGAAACATCCGTCAACAGCACGCATAGCACGGGTAACGTCTCCACCGAAGTCAACGTGACCTGGTGTGTCGATTAGGTTGATCAAGTAATCTGAGCCATCAACCGCGTGAACCATTGATGCAGATGCAGCATTAATTGTGATTCCTCTAGCGCTTTCTTGCTCATCAAAGTCAAGAACACGGCTTTTACCAGCAAGGTCCTCACTCATCATTCCGGCACCTGCAATCAGGTTATCGGAAAGTGTTGTTTTCCCATGGTCAATGTGTGCTGCGATACAGAGGTTGCGAATCTGCGGTAGAATGTGCATTACTTCTGTTGCCTTCTTGATGTTGTCTTCTTTACGGCCCATGGTGAATCACCTGACTCTCGTCAGGCTTCGCCACCTTGAAGGGGTTTATCAAATCGACTACGAAATATCTGGTCAAACGATGTGCTGTGTTCTAGTTGAACCAATCAGGCATTTACCATATTTTGTGCCTTCATTTCTCTGAATAATAACTTCAAATCATTTTTTATTTGAGCATATGATTCTTTCATTTCAATAATCTTCTGACGAAGGATTTCCTTTTGGTTATTTATTGCATTTTTCAAGTCTTTCTTGGCCTTATGGATCTCAAATAAGCAAGTTCGCATCGACTCACGGTGCTTGGTAAGTTGTACTTCGTATTGGCTGACATCAATGTTTTTGGAACTTAGTTTAGTGGCATTCTTCTTAAATTTAATATCTAATTTTGCAACTTCGATTGAATGCTTTGGTGTCTTCTTAAGGTTTGATTTAAGACCCATTATTTTGAAACTGCGAATCCACCATTTACTTGGGTCGACATGGTACCACTTGTGTCCATTTCGATAATCTGCTTGGAATGTATGATGGAAGTTATGATATCCTTCTCCAAATGTCAGGAATGCAAGCCAAAAGGAATCTCGGCTAGAGTTTTCTTCGGAATATGGTTGTGTACCCCAAATATGAGCTGCACTATTGATGAGGAATGTTCCATGGTGGACGAATACTAGTCTGACAAGTCCCCCCCAAACTAGTCCGCCGACGGCTACCGCGACACCGCCAACCAAATACCCAATTAGTGCAGGTAAAATCACTCCCGAAACTCCACCTATTAGGAATATATTTCTGTGCTGCCAACGTATAATTTTACTTGCTTCGAGGTCTTTGACATTGGTGAAATTATTTTTGAAAGCATCTTCTTCAATCATAATCCAGACCATGTGTGAGTACCAAAATCCACGCTGTGCAGAATAAGGGTCATTCTCAGTATCAGTGCTTTTGTGGTGGTTGCGATGATCGGAGCACCATTCAATTATTGAATTTTGAAAGGCGCCTGCTCCAAATATTGAGTAGAATAATACCAATGGCCATGATGCTTCATGAGAGCGATGCGAAAATAGTCTGTGGTATCCAACTGTTATTGATAATCCACATGCATAGTAAAAAGAAATGAATAAAAATGCTTCAGCCCACCCAGGTGCTCCAAAATACATCCAGTGAAAAACCACACCTGCCAACGCAAGTATAGGCGTTGAAATAAGAAAAATGGTGTTGAGCCAATTGATTCTGGTCGAAGCACTGTACTCTGACATAGGCGTGACGCATAGCCTACCACTATTGACCGTTGGGGTCAGGTGTTGCCAGCAACACCGTGTTTAGCCGTGTTGTATCAGCGTGCACTTGCAGCGATACGCTGAACTTCTTCTTTCTTTGAAACAGCGTAAGACGTAACATCATTGTTACTTGCCTTTGTAATTTCATTGATAATACACTGAGTTAGAGTTCGCTTAGACTTCGAAGTTCCCTGCTGAGAACCTTTAGCCAAATTTGCTAGTGCTACATCGAGTCTACGAGAAGGTGAACTGTCTACCGCCTTGGGTTGAGATACCGCACCAAACTTGATTCTTGTAATCTCTTCCATTGGAGCTGCTGAGCAAATCGCATCAACGAATGCTTGCAACGGGTTACTGCCACTGCGCTCAGCAATTGAATCCAAAGCGGATTCGAATGCCTTTAGAGCGCCCATCTTTTTACCAGTATACTTTCCAGTACGCATTAGTTTGTTGACAAATCTCTCGACAATAGATAAGCGTGCTTTACCAAACCATGCGTTTGCATGACGGCCACCAGTGTGTGGCACACCAACGGTTGACAGATTGATGTAAGGTGCAAGTCCAGGGTCACGGCAAACTACTGTTGCTGCATCATACTTGCCAAAGACAAGTGTTCCGATTCCAGCAATAGGCTTGATCTCTTCCGGGGCTGATTCTTCTTGTATCTCGACTTCTTCACTCATCTAAATCACTCCGAATCATCGAACAGGTTTCTCTTTTCGTCCACGTACCATCTCATCTAGTGAGACTCCGTTAACTTGGATGACCTTGTACCGGACACCAGGAATATCTCCGTATGAACGACCCATTGCTCCACCGATTCCTTCGACCATTACTTCATCGTGTTCATCGATGAAGTTGATTGCACCATCACCTGGTGCGAAAGCAGTAAGTTTGTTACCGTTCTTGATTAGCGTAATCTTAACGGCCTTTCTAATTCCGGAATTAGGCTGCTTTGCCTCGATTCCGACTTTTTCGATAACGATACCCTTTGCTTGGGTTGAACCGGCAAGTGGGTCATGCTTAGCTCGAGATTTGAGCATACGCTTCTTGTATCTACGGTCAGACCATCTAAATTTTTGACGGTCCTTTGCCATCTTGGTACCTGCGAATAATCCACGACCCATGCCAAATCACTCCATAGAAGCAAATTGCCGACCTACCTCCCCTATTTCATGATGCCGATGAAAGTAACCTGTTAGAATGGTGCACTAACCCGCTAATGGATAGGCCAATGTTCATGGTTATTGACCTTCACGAAGGAGACATGGCATTCCGTGATTTGTTAGGCGCAGCCGATATTGTGGTTGAGCCAACCAGCGTACTGCACGGCATATTTGATAAGTCTAAATCCACTGATCATGGGTTGCTATTGTTCGAGAATTTGGTTGAGTCCCCCGGTCACAGAGCCGCTGTAAATTTGCTTACAAGACCCCGCCTGTGTGCGGCCTTATCGATTGAGCCGGAGGATTTCATTGACCTATTGGGTTGGGCCATGGATAACCCTGGGATTCCATCGATTGTTGAATCGGGACCGGTATTAGAATGCCCACAAGAATCTCCTGATTTGACATTACTTCCAATTCCTCACCACTGGAGAGAAGACCGTGGCAGATATATGTCGGCAAGTGTGATTATTGCAGAATACAATGGCATTCGTAATATGTCATTCCACCGACAATACTTGCGCGATAAAAACCACCTTGTCGCTAGGATAGTGCCGCGTCACCTGCATTCTATGACCGGTGAAGCTCGCAGTGAGGGGTGTGAAGTAAATATCGCTGTAATTAATGCCCCTGACCCAGTAGTACTTCTTGCTGCAGCAATGTCTTTTGATTCCAATATTGACGAACTAACAATTGCAGCAGCATTGCACGAAAAAGTGCATGGCAGGCCGCTTGAATTGGTAACATTACCAAATGGAATCCAGGTTCCTGCGTTCGCCGAGTATGCCATGTGGGGTCGAGTAACTTCCGGCGATGATGATGAAGGGCCATATGTCGATATCACTGGAACAGTTGACGATGTTCGCCAAGAACCAGTAATTGAGATAGATGGAATAACTCACCGCAAAAATCCCATATTCCATGCCCTAATTCCTGCTGAAGCAGAGCATAAAACACTGATGGGGCTACCTAGAGCACCAACCATCAAGTCTGCTGTTAACGAGGTTTGTGAGTGTCTCGATGTTCACATGACTGAAGGCGGCGGTGGGTGGTTGTCGGCAGTTGTTAAAATCCGAGTTATCAATGAAGGAGATGGCAAGCGTGCAATCGATGCTGCACTGGCTGGGCACCGTTCAATGAAGATGGTTACAATCGTCGATGAAGATATTGATATCACAAATCCTGTAAGGGTTGAATGGGCTTTAATGACTCGATGGCAACCTGATTCTGATACAGTTATTTTGTCTAACCAAAAGGGATCAAGCCTAGACCCATCTCGTTTGGAAGATGGTAAAACTGCAAAAATAGGAATTGATGCAACCATTCCATGGGGTTATGACCGTTCAGGCTTTGTCTCAGTCCAGTGAGTTGGTAAGATGGATAGCGCTACGGTTCTTCAGCATCCGAGACGTAATCTTGGAAGCCGTCACCGCAGCCAAGCAGACCGGTTTGTGAAACTCGCAAAAAAAGACCCAGCAAATGAAGCACAAAATTTTGCCTGGGCTGAACAGAATGCTCAACAAGCTGTTTTGTATGACTTTACCGATGAGCGTAATTGGCGGTGCTTAGCCGAAATCAAACACATGCGCTTAGATAATGAAGGTCTATCGCTAGTTCTGGAAGATTTGTTTGTAGTTCTTGGACGTGACCCTAACCAACTTGGTCAACTTCATGGAATCAACCATTTGGAAGTAGGTCTAGAATTGTTAGAAGCCGCCTTTATCACAGATTCACTTGAACCTGAGAAATGGTTTTCTTCACTTGATTCAACCGATATGGAGGGTTTCGCCAAACGGTGTCGAAGGCTAGATTTCTCCGATCAGCGTGCAAATATCATTTATGGCCGTAGGTTAGAGCGAATAAGAAAAGCAGGTCATGAAGACCTATTCATTGACTTAGTGCACCATCTTTTGGCACACCGTCCAGCGAACCATGAACTTTGGATGGAATTGGGGAGATTACACGAACGTCGAAATGAAATTGACCAGGCTTGGCTTTGCTATGACCATGTCCAGCAATTACGCCCTACAGAATTAGTACGTGATAT
>ERZ1046148.849-NODE-849-length-16961-cov-5.927363_pt1 | contig 16961 bp, 19 predicted proteins | sample MGYA00383090_ERZ1046148 | MGnify/ENA primary metagenome ERZ1046148 (study PRJEB29581, sample SAMEA5548360) | metagenome | biome: marine; feature: coastal; material: water | depth 25 m | study: Short-term variability in the microbial, nano- and picoplankton... | reverse complement strand
GGCCTGGCGAGCTTGCTTTCGAAACGGGTTACCAACCAGGGTTACCAACCAAGGTTAAGCGAAATCTCATTTCTCTCTAAATCACTACAAACCAACCTTTTACAATCAAGCGCCCATAGCTCAACTGGATAGAGCATCGCACTTCTAATGAGCCCAGGGGATTCCACTGATTGCTTTTTCCTTGTAGAATTAAGGGTTCAGAGAGTCGAAATAGTTGAAAAAACGCAATAATTACCAATATTTAGCGTTTTGGGTTACCACCTAGGGTTACCACCTAGGGTTACCACCTAGACGATTTTTCAGAGGTTCTTTTTGATGGCCTCGAGCTCCTTTTCAATGACCTGAATCGAGGCCAAAAAATCAAAATCTTGCCGGTCCTGGTCGCTCGAATTACCGACTTCGAGGAATTTTTTGACTCCCAAGGCGACCGCGAGGGCCATCATTTGCCGTTTGTTGTCGTTTTTGATGAGCTCGGCCCCGTGAATCGTATGGATGAACTCGCCTTCGATGAGGCAAGAAGGGCAGTCGGTGCCACGAATCACTGCAAAATTTGCCTCCTTGTCGTCGTCCTGGTCGCTTCGATCGGCTCGAAGGGACTGCTCAGGTAATAGACGTCCATGAGCGTCCAGGATGGCCTGGCAAAGCTGGTCGGACCTGTTTTGCCCTGGCGTAGTGAAGCCTTCGAAGCTCAGAGCGGTCCTCGAGGAGCTCGAAGCGTTGAAGTGATAGCTGACGAAAGCGGACGCTTTGAGCTTATTGGCCAGGACCGGCCGGGCTCGAAGTGAGACGTAACAATCTTTTTCCCTGGTCAAAACAACTTCACAACAGCTCGAGAGAAGAGCCTCAGCCCGCCGACAGACGTCGAGCGTCATTTCGGCCTCCGTAACTCCAGCCAATTCATTAACCGCCCCAGGGTCCCGGCCGCCATGACCAGGATCGAGGACGACAAGCGGCCGAATCATTTTTGGTGAGGAATCTCGATTCCAATAATGGCACCGCCAAAGCCTGGACCGAGGTCATACTCGAGCGAGGCCCCGCACGATGGGAGGGCCAGGGCAAGAAAGGCGAAGAACAAAAGCACCGGGAGCCCTTTGATGACTTTGACGCCGTTCGCTTGAGCCGAGAACCCAAGAACGACTGGCAAGACCGCCGCCGAAATAAACTCAAGAGCTTCGAATTTATCTTTGTCGAGCCAACCGAGCACCAAAGCGGCACCCGCCGCCGAGGCAATGAGCTTTCGAACCAGGGAGGCAAGGACGCCAAAGCCTTCCTTATCTTTGATGCCCCAAATCAACATAAGAACCGAGAGCAAAACTCCCCCGGAAGCCGAAGCAACTTCCTGGTTCACAAAACCAAAGGCCGCCACCGCTCCGCCCACCGCATTGACAAGTTCGCGGATTTGCCCGGCAAGAATCTTTTTCGTCATGCCCTGGAGGATTTCGTCAACCGTGCCCAGGGCTTACTTTTTGCGGAAATTCCTCCAGGTGTTGGCCAAAGACAAGACGCCTATCATAAGCGCAATGAGTCCCGACACAATCGAGAGCGTCACCTGGAAGAATTCAATGTGAGGAGAAAGGGCCGCATAAGTCGCAGCAATGATGCCCGTCACTGGGTGAGTTAGTTGTGCATTACTCAAAATCAGCGTCAGGGTCTACCTCAAGAAACGGCTCCTCTTGCGGTTGATTAGCAAACCATTCCGTTTGGGTCAGCTCAACGACCGCCCCGGATTCCAGAGCGCCAGAAAGCATCTCATCATCGGCTTCGTTGAATCTCCACGTTTGAATCTGAATCATTTTTGAAACACCATCAACGGCGTCAGCTAACTCATCGACGGGCGGGAGTCCTCGCAGGGTGTGCCGGGTTGGATATTGGCGAGCCTCATCAACTCCAGCGGCTAGCGTTGGGTAGACTGCGGGGTCAACTAGGTAATACCGGAAACCAGTGGTTGCCCGGCTGATGTCGATGGGTGTCTGTGGTGGAGCTTCTTCAATCATTAGGGTTCGATTGGTGGGTAAAAGTCTGCGATAGAGTCAACGGTTGGAGCGTCGAGTGGTTCGCCATCGTCATCGAAGCCGTCGATAAGCGGGTAACCGTTGTGCTTAAGGATAGCAAAGCTGCCACCGTCTTGATGCTCAATGATGGACGCCCAGCCCTGAACGATGACGCCATCGTAGCCCTCACCGTTGATTATCTTTTGGTGATATTCTTCAAGCTCTTCCTTTGTTTGGGTAACGTAATACATTAACTATAGATGGTGAAATGAGAGTTTATATTGGTCTCAATGGCAGTGCGATTTGCTGACTGGTCATTATGGAACATAATAACTTCTTGCATTGACCCGTTGTTCGGGCCACTACCGAAAATCACTGAGTTTGTAGTTGGTGCGATGTCCTGCAATGCGGTTGAGCCTTGAGAAGCACCATTAACGAATGCTTGAGCATTACCTTGCGTTGACCCAGCAATAGCAGACACAAGTTGATGCGTGGTTGGCGGGCTGCCGATGTCAATAGCACTAAGCTGGTCGCCATAGCCAAAGCGATTAGTGCCACCTGAGCGGTAAGGCAAATAAAGCCTGTTATTGGGAACTCCAATCCTAACACCATACGTACCGACACCTCCAGCAGCTTTTTGGACAGTAAACAAGCTGAAGTTGTTAATATTGCTAGGTTGCACTGCGGCAGAAGTGGCTAACCTTGAAGTCTGCTGACCAGTGTCAAAGTCTAGCGCAGGTTTCCCGCCCTCAGTCACCAACGTGCCAGCATCGACGAGTAGGGGCATGTAGGCAACCTCTGTTTGTGCCGCGTGGTTAGTGCCGCCTTGGTCATACCATGTTGTGACTTGGCCGTCGGATGTGAGTTGGGTGATTGTGATGTTATCGAAATTCACTGTGTAGTCTCCGCTCCCTGTCTGACGACTAAAAGCCAGTGTCACCGCTGTTGCTGTTTTGGTTACCTCTTTGTATTCCCAGTCAGTAGATGTAAAGCTGATGTGTTCCTTATTCGCGGCACTTCCAAACTCAACACGCGCTTGTTTACTGGCATCCGAAATTTTAGCCCAGAATCCAACGCGATAGCTTGCACCAGTTTGGAGAGAGAAATTACTTTTGTAGATGTAAGCACCTCCTCCTCCAATTACTGTTATTTTTGCGGATTGAGTCCCTGCATAAAACTCGTTTGTGTCCGCTGATGCGCTCCAAAATCCCCACCCTGTCAGACCGTCCTCAAAGCCGCCGTTGTTAAGCGTAGGAGTCACAAGGTCAACATCAGTATTCACCCAATCAGTCAACGTCCCATCGCTCACCTCCGATGCTTTAAAGTTGCTCAATGTTCCATCACTAGAGCGGCGCACTCGGACCACGTTCGGGTCTTGGCTAGATTTCAATGCGCGAAGGCTGTAAGCGGCGGCGGGAGCCAAATCAAGGACACTCGGTAACACTTCACTGCTAAACGTCATCGACCACCCACGGGCCTGAAGTGCGTTCTTAGCTGCGACCCCGGTCGTCGATGGATACTCGCCACCAGTGCGGTCAAATGTTCCGTTGGATGTCCCGGCGGATTCTAGTGCCACCAGAATGTCGTCAATCGATTGCTGGTTGAGATTTGTGTTATTGAATGCTTGCATAAAATTAGTGCAAGTTCCTTGACTGAAGCAATTAGGGCCGACTGTTACATTTGTCAGTTGAGATGAATTTGGAGCAAAGACAGAAAAGTTTGTCGCGCTGCTGGTGTCCCAACTTGTTAAATCAAGACTTGTTAATTTTGCGCACACTTGAACGAAATAAGAAAAGTTTGTCACGTTCGATGTGTCCCATCCATTAACATTTAAGGAGGTCAGTTCAGGACAACTCGCCGCGAAAACACTTACGTTCGTCACGTTCGATGTGTCCCACGAGCTTGCGTCTAAAGACTCCAATTTGCTTGCACTAAAGGCAAAATAACTTATACTATTTTTGTTCGATACGTCAACGTGACGGACATCCACACTCTTAAGGTTATTACAATTCCGATAATAATCCTGTAAGTTTGTGTAATAAGACCAATCAGGACTAGCTGATTTTGTTTTCGCGTAGGTCACAAGTGAAGCCTTTTGTGAGTCGCTAATCGTGTTTGGAAAAATAGCCAAAAGAGTTTGCGAGCCGTCTCTGTTGTTGGTTGCCCTAGGAATTCCAAAGGCAGCAAATTCATAACTCGCGTTATTTACTAAACTCAAAACTCCAGAATGAACTCCGGTCTCCAATGAGCTGACAAAGAAGTAGTCACCTGTTGGGCCGTCCCAAACCAAGTCCATCTCTGACGCATTAAACACCGCCTTGGGTCTTCTCACTATTCGCGCTTGGTCAACGCCGCTGCCCGTGTTGATTGTTACCGTGCCGCCCGTAGTTGCTTCAAAACTTGTCACCCCATCTTCAATGCTCGTTGACCCGTTGAAGTCACAATCGAACACGACCGCTGAGTTGACCGTGAGCTTGGCCTTTTGAATCGCGTAGTTTCCAGCGTGGATTAGGTTGTTGTTCTGTGCTAAGTGTAGAGGGTGAGTTATTGACACTGCCTGACTGTTTGGAGTCGCCGTGTATTCTCTAACGCCGTTAACATCAGCAAAAATTTCAGTGCCATTGTATCCATATTTAACACTAAAAGTTGCGCCTAAAATAACTGAGGTAGAAACATAATTTGATGTCGGGTTGCCCTTACTGAAAACGCGCAAGAAGCCATTAGGATATAAAATTAACCCAAACCCTGCAACAAAGTCGCCGCCACCCATTGGCATAATGTATGCGTTAGGTGAAGTTCCTCCCCACTGAGTAATCACCATGTCCAGCTCACCTTCCCAAGTCTGGTTGGCTCCAATGGTAACACTCGGCCCAGTCGCGGAGTTTCCAGAGACATCAGGGATGTAAAGATAACCACCAAGGTCTCCCGCTGGATTCTTGATGAGCGGAAGGCTCAACGGTTGGTCGTTGGCGGTCGTCTGAGTGGCGTCATTTGAAATCGCGTTGCTCCCTGTCGCTCGGTTTTTAAACAGAACAATAGGCTCAAGGAAATCGGCCTCGCTCTGGGCCTCAAGTAACACCGAGTCGCTCGTGGCTGGGTTGGTTAATGTTGAAAGTGAAATAGACATAATGACTTATAAGTTCTCAGAGGAATAGGGCCAAAATAGGACGCGCTTGATATGCCCACACATTACCGTGCCATTGTAACGACTGCCTATATTTAGTTTCGTTAAATTTGTCGGAATTGTTACTCCAGTTATTGGGTTTGGACTGCTATCAACGCCATCAACGGAAGCTCTGAATTCGCTTGCTGAACTGTCATGTGACATTGCTAGGAGATGGATTTGGCCAACGACGGCTGTTGAAAAACTTTTTTCCGTCTGACCTTCTACCACTACACGATGAGTACCTGCACTTCTTATAAAGTCCATCCAAGAATTGTTAGTATTATCATTCACAGACAAATACCGAGTTGTTTCTGTAATTCTTTTTGTTGAAACTTCTTGGTAAAACGTCCCCTCGCTCTGGTTGTAGAAATCGGTGAAATCACTACCATCAATGATAAGGAGGTCTTTGGCTCGCGTCACGGTGGAACCTGATAATGCAGGTATGTAGCTGGTGGCCACGCTTCCGGTCTCTAGCTGTGCGCCCCAGAGGTAAACTTCTGTTGCCGTTCCGCTCGACCTGTTATCTATCGGATTAACAATGCCAGAACTACTTGCGTAATTTACAGGCACTTCAATCCTTTGCCATGTTCCGTCCAAGGTTACCGAAAACGACTGCGTCCCACTACCGAGTTTTATCAAAACTGTTTCTCCTGCGATGCCTTTGTAGTATGCACTAAATGTATAATCACCTGTTGCTGGTAAGGTAGAAGGAACCGAAAGGTCTTTATTTAACCTGCCGCTGTTAACATTTATTTTTGAAACTAATGTCACTCCATCTGGAGCTAGTATTTGAGAAGACGAGTCAATAGTTAAACTATTAAGTTTATTCCACCATGCGTTACTAAAGTCTTCACTGTAAGGCAGCAAGTTTTCTGCCGAGGGTTCAATCAAGACCATGGGGACTCTAGGCCCGAAAGTGGGGCTTGCAATCCATAGAGGGCTGCCCGTTGTATTCGCCACGAAGTCGGTCGCAGTCGTGCCTTCTTCGACTTGGGGCTGAGAGATTTCTATGGATTCACCGCTAACTTGAATTTGCGGGCCGACAGGAATCGATGTGCTGTTGGCTGTAAATGGCACTTCCACTCTGGACCAATCATTCGTAATCGTTACATCCGTTGCCACACCTTCCACAGCCCCTACATGCCTCATTCGGATAGTTCCAGTTCCAGAAACCCTCCTAATATACATGGAGATAATATATTCCTGACCTACTACAGCAGGACAATTAAAATATAAGCTGGAGTTATTATTCGTCCCAGTAATTACAACACTTGGCTCCCCACTATAACCACTACCTGCGACATCTGAAGAGCCGTTGTTAATCCACCCACTAGAGAAGTCCGTATAGCCAACCCGCTGAGAAACCGTCGGCGTCAACTCGGCTCCCTGCGTGTAATCAACGCGTACCGTATCCTGTACAGCCGACTGGATCAAACCATCAGCATCCGTATACGTAGCAACACCAGCTCGCGTTGCCGTAATCACATCCAACGTATCAGGGTCAGAGGGATCAAGGTCGAGCGTAGGGTTCTCAAGGGTGCCTTTGTAGCTCTCGCCGTCAAAATAGGCATAGGGGTTTAAGCTTAAAGGGTCGAAGGTTCCAAACTTATAGAGACCGGCTCGGTCAGTGAGACCAACCCCGGCGGTCAATCCCACCTGGTCGATTAATCGGCTCATTTCGCCTCTGTTACGGTCCAAAAGACGCCAGAAGCTCCTGGAGTGATTCTTAGCTGGTTCGCTCCGCCTTCGTAGCGAAACCTTTCTCCAGTCCCGACGGTTCCCTCGCTCTTCACAACATCTCCCTCGGATGGGTCAGAGACAATCGATTGAACCGTTACAGAGCCATCGTCTGCCGTGATAAAATAGGTTTTACCAGGATGGCAATTGATATCTTTATACGAAGTATCGGCGGATAATGGCATTTTTCTTTTTTGGTTTTGGTTTTAGATTGAAGTTGTGGAAAGCGTCCCGGCATTGTTTACCGTTACCCGGAACCGGGAACCGTCCGGGCTTTCTAAAATTAGCCCGTTTGCCGAGCCTGTGGTTTCTAAGTCGCCAGGGACCGTCAAGGCCGAGCTCTCGAGCAGGTTCAAGATTGCCTGGGCTTTTTGCGCGGCGGTCAAAGTGTCCGCCAGGGTAGAGACAAAGTCGTCTTGAACAAACTCGCGAGAATCAACACCACCCGACAGCGTCCCGATTGCGTCAGTCGATGAAATTGCGGCGAGCAAAAAACTAATCGAATTCCCCTGGACCCCGGTTTCCTTTGCGGTGAGGTCGAAAAACAGATCGGAACCACTGGAAGACGTTGCGGCGGTGACCTGGTTCGAAGCCGGTCGAGTGCCGACCAGGGTGAACCCCGAAGCAGTGACCGCGGCCGTGTTTATGAGCTCGACAAATGCCGCGACCCACGCGGGCCAATCCCCGGACCCGCCGTATGAAAGATAAGGTTCCGCGGGAGCCGAACCGGTCGCCCCGTCCCAAAGATTGACGGACCAGGTTCCGACGGTCAAGGCTCCCGAGGAAATTGAAATCGTCGTGGTTCCCCCGAAAGTCGAGCGAGCGGTTGCCGCGACGCCAGGGAGCTCGCCAGTGATTGAAGGAAGAAGCCCCTGGGAGCTCCTCACGACGTCATTATTGATTCTCCCCGCAAGCGTATCAGTGGACGACCACCCCTTCCCAGGAGGCCGCCAGGTGACTTCGAACATTGCATTTAAAAACGCGACGTCGTTCGAGTCGTCATTGTCGACCAGGAGGGCGGCATTTAAACCGGTGACGTCGTAAGTCAGAGGGCCAGTGTGGACCGCCCCGCTTGTGGCGGCATTGCCAAAAGTCGCGCATTCGATGAGTGGAGAAGCGTCATATTTCCCGGCCGCTTTGCCCTGGTAAATAATGTCGGAACCATCAGGTAAAGAAACCAAAGTGGTTCCCTGGCAAAATTGGATTGAAATTTCTCCGCCGTCTCCCCGCTTGTGCTCGATTCCTCTCGCGGGCGAGCCGAAACCAGGAGCTCCAACAAAGCGGCCCAGGTCAAGATCGATGTAAAGCACCATGCTCCGCCGCGGAACGTCAACCGATTAAGGAGACGAAGAAGGGCACCCTGGAACCTGTAAAGTCTGGTTGCCGTCAGTCGTCAAAAGACCATCGACAAAAATGAGAGCGAAAATCTCATTTCCAGAACAATCCTGGAAAATGATTTCTGCATCGATTCCATTCCCTGAAATTCTCACGAGCTCACCGTCCTCGACGACCTGGATCTCCTGGCGGCCGGTTCCGCTGCCTTGAGTGAGCTGGCGGAATTTGGCTTTGTCATCACAATCGACGTTCTCGTCTGGCTCAATATAAACTTTCGCCTTGTTGCCGCTCGCACTGGTTCCCCCGTTCTCTCCCTCAAAGTCCACCTTAACCGAATCCCCGTCGATTTCGCCCGCGAGCCCATAACAGGCATTAATCCGCCGAAAATTGTAAACCCCGTCCTCCTGGTTGTGTTCTTTAAAAACGTCGACCCCGGTTCCAATATTATCCCCCTCCCAAAGGAATGGCTCGAGATCGATGTCGGACCTCCTCCAAACTTTGATTTCTACTTCGTTCGAAACGACGTCCAGGTCCAGGATCCTTCGATATTGAAACACTTCCTCGGTTCCCGAGTCGTTTGGGTCGGGCGGGAAATAGTGCCCGCTTTTTTCGTCCCGGTCGGCCGCTACAATCTGAACGGGAGGAATTACAACCCCAGTTGCGGAGCGTTTTATTTTGCAATAGACTGAAAATCCATCCTCGACCGAAATTTCTGGGTAATCTCCATTGGAATCTTTTTGATCCATTGGAGTCCCGTCGATCTCGGGAATAAAATAATCATAACCATCTTCGGCAGGTGAATCAGCGGCCGCGACCGGGTTGGCCGAACAAACTCGACCAGGCTCGAGCCTCAAATTGTAATTATTCCCAGACGCCGCGTCGACCTCGATCACCGAGAAAGGTGGATTGATTCTAGGTCGAAATTCTTTGTTCTGTTTTATCCTTAGCGTCGTTCCGCTTTTATTTATCGTTCGAAGGTATCCGGTGCCTGGTTGAATGATGGAGCTTCGAAGGGCCGCCAAGAGCTTGTTGTAATCTTCAGCCCGAACCGGGTCGCCGGTTTTGACGTTAGCTGGTAAATCGATGACGTTGCTCATTTTAACTGTAATACCGTGCTAGCCATCCACCCCGGCCCGAAAGCTCCCAGGTAATTTCGTTCTCGTAAACCTTCCCCCGCTCCCGCGAGCGAATTCCAATATTCAACCAATTTCGATTGGCAGCAACTTGTGGAGGGTCGCCTTCTGGGTTAACTATTTTGCCAATATCATTCAAACCAGTGGGCTTTTCTTTGGAGATCCATCGTTTTGACCAGGTCACCCTGGGCTCCCGGTAGGCTTCAATCCCTCTTTTCGTGTCATTGTAAAGCTCTAGTTTTTCAACTGCCCAACCTGTCGTATTAGGCTCTTTAACTGTTTTCCCATCTTCTCCCCTGGGCGGATTCGTTGCGAGCTCTACCGCCTCGAGGACGTCTTGCTCCGATAATGCATTGTATCGATGGTGGGTCGAAATTGGCTCCTCACTTGTTGAGATTTCTAAATTATATTCTTCTTCGGGCTCCTCCGAACCATCAAACCCAAAGGAAGCCCCGGCATATCCCGCGGAGATTTTGGCAAGCCCTTCCTGGAAGATTTCAAATGAAACCGTTTCAAGAGCTAGGTAAGGGAATTTTGGGTGAGGGCTACCCTGGCGAGGAAGAAGACTCAGGAGCTCGCGCTCGGTGCAGTGATACATTTGAGTGCCCGTCCAGAGCCCCGCGTTATCCTTCGAAGCCTTGAAGCCTGGCATCGCGACCAGGTTCCCAGGGTGATATATTTTGTTCGCCATCGGAAAGGGTTAGTTTGTCAATTAACCGAAGACCGCGGTTTGTCCGTTCCCAGTATTAAAGGCGATGTCCTTTAGAAGTTTATTGCGCTCTTTATCCATTCGAAAGATAACGCTTTGCCCTCGATTGCCATCGCCGCCAATTCTTCCCAGGCTAGACACGATCGGTTTTAAAATCCTAAAGCTGAAACGATCCTCTTCCTTTTTCTTTTCTTCTTCTTTTTTATCCAGCCCAAACAAAGACGCCCGAGACGGATTCCCGATATCAGTAATATCTGGCCGGTCAACTTGGCTGGAATTTTTTTGCCTTTCTCTTACCGCATCTAAGAGCGGTTTTATTGTGTCCTGTAAATTTTTACGATGCTTTTCCGAGTCCATCAAAGTAGGTACGAAATTTTCAAAGTCGCTAAAAATAGCTTCTGAGCCGCCTTCGACCCTATCGAAGGCATCCATAACATCATTAATGAGGTCTCTTTCTTTTCGCTCTAATGCCTCCCGTCCGAATGGATTTGGAATACTTTGAATGTCGGGAAAAACTGTCTGGAAAGCACCTAGCTTCATTGTCTTCAAAAAAGCTTGCATTTTGGAAGACGAAAAGATTCCGCCGATGATTTCCCCAACCCCGACCGCGGCCTTCATAAGAATTTGCCCCGCCGTCGCAAATCCTTGAACGACAGCATTCACCAAGAAGGAAGCTCCAAACAAAAAGCTGCTCTTTAAAAGCTCACCTAAAACACTAGTTTTGAATGCTTCCATAATAACGAAAACAGCGTCTCTAATATTCTCACCAAACCTTTTGGCGGCCTCACTATTTTCATCCACTAAATCAATCAAAGCGTTCAAAACTGGTTTGAGTGACTCCATTAAGCCTTTCCCAACATTCCTAACTAAATCATTAAGTTTCCCGATTAAAGTCGATAATAGCCCGGAAAATGTTTTTGATTGCTTATCAAGCATCCCGGCAAATTTACCCCCGCTCGAGGACATATTAGTAAAAGCTTTTTCGAGCTGTGGAAACCCGACCTTTCCGTCGGAAACCATCTGCTTAATTTCTGAAGTTGAAACCCCCAAAACTTTCGCAAGTTCTTCTTGGATTGGAATCCCTCGCCCAGCCATCTGATTGATGTCTTCACCAAACAAGCGACCGCTCACTTGGGCTTTACCGTAGATTTCTGCAATCTCACCAAGTGGTGCACCAATGCCAGAAGCCACGTTCCCCACTTTTTTAAGAACGTCGACGACCTCGTCGGCTTCGGTCCCAAAAGCAATCAAAGCCCGGCCAGCCGAAACAACCTCATCAGGTTTCAAAGGGGTAGAGTTTGAAAACTCCATTAGTGCCTCAATAGCCCGATTCCCTTTTTCGGCGCTCCCGGTCATCACCTCCATGGCGACCGCCACTTGCTCCATTTCAGCCGCTAGCTTTACACCTCGAAAAGCTGCCCCAATTGCAGCAAACGAACCCGCCACCGCTCCGCCAATTGCAAGATTTTTGGCCGCAGTTCCCAAACCGGAAAGCATTCCTTTTGCCTTCGATACTGCTCGACCTAGACCGCTCGTATCGCCCCCAACTTTAAACGTCAATGCTGCCATACTTTAGCCCCTTGTTGTCAATCGTTGAGACCGTGCCGAGCTCGAAGGTCTTGGAATCCATCGAAGAGAGAATCTCTTTTCACCTGGTCCCCTTCCTCGAGCTCCATTGTCGTTCCGTTAGCGACCGCCACCGCGTGAAGGTAGCGAAGCCCTCGAGCATAGGGCAACTCCCACAAAACGAAATGATCATCCCGCCCGGTCACCGGTACCAGGGCGGAAACATAAGTTGCCCACCAGGGAGCGTCATCACCTGGCGGATCGATTAGGCTTTCGAAGCCCGCCGAGCTCTCTTTTTTTTTGGCACCGCTCGAGCGGCCGAAATGGCTTTTTGCTCTGCTTCGACGACGTCCCAGAAATCCATCAATGTTTGGTCCTCGAGGTCGAACCCGAATGCCCTGGTTGAAATCTTCCATTCTTCATCGCTAAGAATTGAAAGCTCCGCGAGCTCTTCGCCGCTCGAGACTGATACCATGAACGCCTCGAAGACGTCAAACGAGTCGACCGAGTCGCCTTCCTTTAGGGTTCCCGCAAAAAGCTTGTTTCCTTTATCCTCGAGGAGAGCGATTCGCCCCGCGGTCAAAGGGTAAAGATTATGTTTACCTACCTTTGGCCGATTCGAGAAAAGCGTCAGCACTAGATTTTTGTTTTTTGTCTTACTCATTTCGACATCCTTCCTAAAATAATTTCCTGAGTTTCGCTTGATGCGTCCAGGGGAAGCATCGCAAAACTTTTGCCTCGACTGACCCATCCATAGGGCACCTTTTTGTTTATAAAATCGAGGAGCCCCCGGTAGTTTTTGACCGCCGCAATCGCATAGGCAAAAGGATGGTCTGGATTCTTTTCAACCCATTCATTTCCCTGGGCCCAATATCCCAGGAGCTCGCGGGTCCGAAACTTTCCGCAGTTCGACAAGGGCTTGAAATAGAATTGATACGTTGACCCGCTGAGATGTTCACGAGTGATGATCCTGCATGGCTCCGCGTCGACTGGCTCGACCCCCAGGGCCATGAGAGCCCCGGCGAGAAGCGAATCCCTGGTATCGAAGTTGGCTTCGTCGCTGTTGCCGCCCATCGAGACGACCGGGCCGCCCCGTTTTAAATTTTGTTCTGTCATCAAAAAGATTTAACCCGTCAACCAGGGCACAAAAAAGCGGCCGCCGGGAGATGAAAGACACACACAGAACCCCGGTCGACCGCCAATTGTCGGTGAGAAAATTAAGTCTGCAAAGTTCCCAGGAATGGCTTGAACACGCCGCCAACGTCGAAGGATTTGAAGGCTTTGTTTCCATAGCCAAGCTTTACGCTCGTCGTGATGGTTTCACCCGCGTCGTCGTCGGAGGCTCCAGTCACAAAGCTCGAAGCGTCGAGTGAATTAGCAACTGCGAGAGATGCTCCCAGGGTCGAAGAAAAAGCACTTCCTCCCGTATTTACAAAACCGGTCATTGAAATTGAAGCCCCGGCATTTGTGAAAGCACCAGCAACGTCTTCACCCGATTCGTCCGGAAGAAATGTTTCGTCAATGCTGTAATCGACCGAAAGGTCTTGGGCATACATCCCAGCCTCTGCGGTTATTCCAAAAACACCCGTGCCGTAAATCTTCGCGCTCATACCCCGCGGAATGCCGTCAACCTTTAGGCCGGGTCCAGGCCAACAATCACCGCGGAGAATCCAACTCGGCCCAGGAGAAACTTGTCCTCTTGCTCAAAAGCTCCGTCGGTGGTTCGAAGGTCAAAAACTTTGAGCTCATCACTTCCCAGTCCGCGAGCGTTGTTGGTATCGTTTATCCAATCAATTGCCCGAGCTCGAAGCGCGACGTTCACCTGGGAAAGTTCGCTCCTTTGCGTGGCGTCTGCGACGTCGCGGTTCCGAAATTTCAAGATCACCTCACCGTCGAGCTCATAAACCCCGTCGAGTGCCTCGTGCTCGACCGGGTCTTCCGCGTCTATAATCAAAGTCTTCGCCGCCTTCGTGCCGCCATAGTCTCGAAGCCTGGGAGTGAGCCCGAGCGAAAGGTCTTGATTCAAAAACTCGCCCAGGGCGACCAGGAGCCGATCAGATACCACCATGAACAGAACCCGGGTCGTCAATCGTCAGCGGTTGATTTTGCGCTCCGCCTTTTTGAGCTCCGCCTTCACCTTTCTTCTTAGGACATTTCTCAAAACGCGGTCTTTTGACCTCATCACTCTTTTAATTCCCCGCTCTCCCATTACTCGATCACTCGCAACGTGAGCGGGCTCGGCCTTGAATGTCCAAATTGCTCCAAAAATGCTTTTTTTGCGCCGCGAAGAACCAGAGGATTTCCATCGCTTAACCCAGGCAGAAAACCTGCCTTTTAATTCAGTTGGATCGCCACCCATCACAGATCCTTTTGCGGTCCCCACAAGCTTCAAGACCTGGTCTTGATACATTCTATAGATGCTTCCTAAAATCATTGCCTCACGCCCCTTCCTAGTTCGGCCTCGACTCCCTCGCCTAGATTGATGAAACCTCCGGGCTTCGGCGACCGAGGAAATGACTCCACGCGATCCTCGAGCGGATTCTGGCATTACTCGAAAGATGTTTCTGAGATCTTTTTTGATTGCTCCCTCACCTTTTTTTAAAGCTTTGTTACCTATTCCAAATGGCTGGACGTTTCGGATTACCGTATCCCGAACCGCTTTGGCCGCCTGGTTCGCAAACTCACCGGCGGAGAGCCCAAGCTTTTTTTTAAGCTTTTCGGTTTCCCTGGCAAGCTCGCGAGCTCCCTGGACTTTGACTTTAAGCCTCATTTTTTGGCCTCTTTGCCAAACTTAAACGAATCCCACTTGGACCCCCGGTCCTCGTTCGCATCGAGCCACTTGTCGCAAGCTTCGCGAACCTCATCGAGAAGACGAATTGCCTTAAATTCAACTCCAGAAAATCTTTCCATCCCGGCTTTGTATCCTGTCCCGCGGCCGCGTTTCTGATACGCAAATCCCTTTTTTGTCTTTCCCATAATTCTAAACGGTTTCAAGTTCGACACTCCAGGCCACATCTCCAGGCTCGAGCAAACATTCCTCGACCCGATACTCGACCGAATCCAAAGTGATGGCGGTTTCCCTGGGAAGCCCAGCGGCCGGGAGGTTGGCAGTTCGAACCCGGACCATCACGCGGCCCTCGTTTTCGAACCCGCCGGGCTCGGCTCCCTGGACGACCTCGAGGCCGGACCTCGAACAAGCAAAGGTCGAACCATTGTAAGTCATCGAACCAGGAAAAACGCTCTCAAGCGATTCCTGGGCTTTCTCTAAAAATGCAATCCGCGACGTCGCCAAACCCATAGCAAGACCGAGGTCGTCAATCCACCAGGGCACAAAAAAAGCGCGGAAGGCCCCCAGCCTCCCGCGCTTGCAATGGTTGTCAGGAATCCTAGGTTCCGTCTGTGATGATCGCACCGGCAGTGCCGTCACCAACAGCCGCTCCAAGCATGACCGAAATGTTCATATATCGAGTGCGAGTCCCGAGGTCGGTCCAGCTTGAAAGGTAAGCGGAAAGCCCACCTGGCAGCTCGACCGGCTCGTAGAAGCTCAGAAGGTCTTGGATTTCGTCGTCCATGATTGCTTCACCAGAAGCGATCGCGAGCGAATCAGAAGAACCACAGAAGCCGATCGTATCGTCTTCTGCACCATCCCAGCGGTTATTGACTCCAATCGAATCGAATCCGTATGCCCCGGCTTGACCAGGAAGGAAGGAATCGGCGTTGGTTGGAAGGAGTTTCGAATACCAAGCTCCGTCGAGGATCAGGTGGCGAGTCGGGAATTCCTTACACCCTGCCCAAACGGTCTGAAGGTCGCTTGCATCGAACGCGGCAACAGTTGAATCGAGAACTGCGGCCCCATAGTTGGCGACCGTGATCGGTGCAAAGATAGCGTCACGGCAAGCGGTTCCAATCACTTGGAGATTCTTGCGAAGAAGTGAACGCAAGCGGTGCCCACTGTTGAGCTCGGCTTGAGTGACCTTGAAGGAAATCGAGTGCTGGTCTACTGTTACGGCACGAGCGATTTTTGTGGAATCACTGTTTGACGTATAGCTCGAAGGGTTGGTCTGAGCGGTTGCCCCGCCAGAGACGACTTCGACCTGGACGGTGTTACCTGGAGCCATAGGAGCCAGGGCAACGTCGAGACTGAAATTGTCGAGCAATCCCAGGACTGGCCCGAGAGTGGTAATTGATTCCTCGGCCAGTGTGTCCACTGCGAGGGCTGCTGCAAATGAGTTTGCCATAATATTAAATAGTTAAGTTTTTTTTGGTTTTAGTTTTTCGCCCATTACTCCGATTGAAGTCTTTCGATTTCTTTGCGGTTTTTCGCAAAGAATTCTCTTCGCTCCTGACCTGGTTGCATTGCCAGGTAAGTCTCGAGGACGTTGCCAACATTTTTGGCATTCGGAGCAGGAAGGTCGCTCGCCTCTGCAAAATCGAATCCGCATTCAATTAGGCGGGATTCGACCGTCAGCGCACAGCTTTCCAGTTCCTTGTTTTCGGCTCGTAAAATCTCAAGTTGACCCTGGATTTTTTCGAGCTCATCAACCCGGCCGGAGAGTTCCGCCTCGAGTTTTTCAGCACGGACAAGAGCAGCTTTCGCGCTCGATTCTCCGTCGTTCCCGGCGCTCTTATCACCCGATAAGGCGGCCAAAATTCTTCCCCAGGTCGAAAGCTCGGCTTTCGCCTTCACTTCGTCCTGCAATTCTTTTTCGATTGCCTCCTGGTCGGCCTCGATCTCGGCCGCTTCCTGGTCGTCAGATTCTTGGGCCTGGTCTTCCTCGAGTGAGTCCTCGATTTCTTCGACCTGGTCTTCCTCGAGGTCGGGCTCTTGGGCTTGGAGCTCGAGGACTGCCTCGGGAACATTCTCAAACTTAGAAACGAGCGTCTTGAGGTCGGCACAAGCGGCCGCCTTGACTGGCTCAAGGACGCGAGTTGCAAATCCATGTTTAACCGCGTCTTCTCCATTCATCCAAGTCTCGTCCGCCATCAGCTTGGCTATTTCACTCCTGTCTTTCCCGGTCGCGTCGGCATAAAGATCGGTCACATCGTCTTGAAGTTTTCTCATCAGGGCCGCCATGCTTTCGAGTTCTTCGATGTCCCCGTAAGCTCCGCCGCTCACGTTGTGAATCATCACATAGGCGTTTTCTGGAATTTCGATTTCATCGGCCGCCATCAGCACCACTGAACCCATAGAGGCAGCAAGTCCCTCTACCCTACCAACCACTTTAGCCGGGTGGTTTTTAATACCATTAAAAATGGCGAGACCATCCAGAATACTCCCACCGGGTGAGTGGACTCGAAGGTCGATTTCAGAAATATCATCGCCT